>Ga0247813_10000033_pt1 | contig 240702 bp, 215 predicted proteins | sample UWRJL169409C1_FD_180719 | JGI IMG/M metagenome (GOLD analysis project Ga0247813, IMG submission 180719) | Plant litter microbial communities from Arlington Agricultural Research Station in Wisconsin, United States - UWRJ-L169-409C-1 | ecosystem: Environmental > Terrestrial > Plant litter >...
TCTGAGCAATTGGGCAACAACTGCTCAGAAACTTGCCATTTGGTTTCCTGATAGAATGATATTAGATTTGAACTAGGACTTTTTGAGAAGCATTATTTTAGATTGACACAGTTTATTTTACATACCCCTTAGAAACAAAAAAGCCTCAACTTTTTCAAAGTTAAGGCTTTTGTTGCGGAATGGACGGGACTCGAACCCGCGACCTCCTGCGTGACAGGCAGGCATTCTAACCAGCTGAACTACCACTCCTTTTGTTTACTTTTTAAAAGTTTAAACCTCTTTCCCCTTTCGAGGTTGCAAATATAGAGACAAAATCCTTATTTACAAACTTTATTTTAAAATAATCGTAACCAACTAACCTACAGCACCTTCCTGCATCTTTTCTGCATTCTCCGCGAACTGCAATGCATCGATGATTTCCTGAATATCTCCATCCATAATGGAAGGCAGGTTATACATGGTTAAACCAATCCGGTGTTCGGTTACTCTACCCTGAGGATAGTTATATGTTCTGATTTTTGCAGAACGGTCACCAGTTGAAACCATTGTTTTACGTTTTGCAGCAATGTCTCCATTTTTTTTCTGCAACTCAATATCGTACAACTTACTTCTAAGCATCTCCATCGCAATTACACGGTTACCCAATTGCGAACGCTCTTGCTGACAAACCACTACAAGACCGGATGGCTTATGGGTTAACTGCACCTTTGTTTCTACCTTATTCACATTCTGTCCACCTGCACCACCGGAGCGGGAGGTTTGTAATTCGATATCTGCAGGATTAATGTATAAATCAATCTCTTCTGCTTCAGGTAAAACGGCAACAGATGCAGCAGAGGTATGTACACGACCTTGTGTTTCCGTATCAGGAACACGTTGTACACGATGCACACCGCTTTCATATTTTAACTGGCCATATACATCGTCTCCATTCACCTTCAAAATCACCTCTTTATAACCACCAGCTGTACCTTCAGTTACATCAACAGTTTCTACCTTCCAGCCTTTGGTTTCAAAATAGCGGGTATACATGCGGTATAAATCGCCTGCAAAAAGTGCGGCTTCATCTCCACCTGTACCACCACGGATTTCAAATACTGCGTTTTTAGCATCTTCAGGATCTTTAGGAATCAGCATTAAACGGATATTGCTTTCCATTTCTTCCTGTTGTTTCAACAACATATCCAACTCTTCCTTCGCCATTTCACGCATTTCTGCATCCTTCTCCACTGATAAGATTTCTTTGTTGGCATCAATATTACTCATCACATTTTTGTAGATTTTATATTCATCTACAATTTTGCCTAAGTCTTTATATTCTTTATTTAAAGCTGCAAAACGTTTCATATCCTGAATCACATCAGGATTACTTAACGATTCTTCTACGTCTTCCCAACGCAGCTTTATAGCTTCTAATTTATCTAACATATTATTTATTCGAATTGATTTTCCAAAAATCGGTATCAGCCAAAATTCAGAAATGCAAAAATAAGGAAAAAAGCTGAATTAGTCTTGAAACCTAAAGCTTCACCTCAATTAAAGGTTTTCAAAAGTTAGATTCTTATGGTTTATCTGTAAAATATTCAAGCTTAAGGTCTATCCCATCAAAAACAGCGTAAGAATTATAGTTGATCCATTCACCAATATTTACATAGCGGCTTCCGTTCCCCAGATCTAAATCCAGTGGTAAATGCCTGTGACCAAAAATAAAATAATCGAAGTGTTCTTTCTGTAACTGTTCTTTGGCATAAATGGCTAACCATTCTTTGTTTTCGCCTAAAAAAACTTCCCTTTCAGTTTGTGCAGCCCGGCTTCCGCGGCTCCATCCATTTGCGATACCGATTCCAAAATTTGGATGTAAGCGGGCAAACAGCCATTGGCAAAGCTGGCTTCTGAAAATCTTTCTTAAGAATTTATACTTTGCATCTCCAGGGCCTAAACCATCACCATGATGCAGATAAAACTTTTTTCCATTTTTTTCAATCACTAACTCATCACTAATGATTTCCATTCCAATTTCCTTTGTGAAATAATCTCGCACCCACATATCATGATTACCCTTAAAGAAATAAATCTTAATCCCTGCATCTGCCATTGAAGCCAGTTTTCCCTGAAGGCGGATGAAACCTTTTGGTATCACCTTTGCATATTCAAACCAAAAATCAAAAATATCGCCCATTAAAAACAGTTCGCCGCAGTTAGGTTCAATAAAATTTAACCAGCTCACAATACGCGCTTCCCGGGCACGGCTATCGGCATAATCAGGAGTGCCTAAATGAAAATCAGATGCGAAATAAATTTTTTTATCCATGTATTACTCAAAGGTAAAGGAAAAAGGCTAAAGCGGAAAACAGAAAGACTAGTGGAGAAAGCTAAAAGACCAAATAAAAAAACACATGTAATTACGTCATCTGTAAAATCATCTATTCATTAAAAACATATATTAGTAAATAAATTGTTTCTACTATGAAAAATAAACTTTTATTAGGCTTATTTGCGCTAAGCCTTTTAGCTTGTAATCAAGGTAAAAAACCCATAGATAAAATAACAAGAATGAAATATCCTGATACCGGAAAAGACAGCACAACAGATCAATACTTTGGTAAAACTATTGCCGATCCTTATCGATGGCTTGAAAATGATACCTCTGCTGAAACAAAAGCATGGGTAATTGCAGAAAATAAAGTAACCCAGAATTATCTAAGTCAGATCCCCTACCGTGCGGATATTAAAAAGCGACTCACCGAAATCTGGAATTATCCTAAGGAAAGTGCACCGATTAAAATTGGCGAGTATTATTTCTTTGGCAAAAACAATGGTTTGCAAAATCAAAGTGTCTGGTATATTAAAAAAGGCATGGAAGGAAAAGAGGAGGTATTTCTTGATCCTAACCAACTTACTGCAGATGGCACAGCTGCCGTTTCATTGCTTGGGTTTTCTCATGATAAAAAACATGTGGCCTATTCGGTTGCTCAGGCAGGTTCAGACTGGAGCAGTATTTATGTGATGGATATTGCGACTAAAACCAAATTAAGCGATGAGTTAAAATGGACTAAATTCTCTGGTGCGGCCTGGAAAGGCGATGGATTTTATTATAGCCGGTTTGATGCTCCGGCAAAAGGAACAGACTTATCTGCAACCAATAAGTTTCAAAAGATTTACTACCATAAACTAGGCGAACCACAAAAAGATGATCAGTTAATTTTTGAAGACAAAACCAACCCAAACTTATACTTCGGTGCTGATTTAACAGAAGATGAACGTTTCTTAATTATTTCTGCAAGTGCCGGAACATCAGGAAACGCATTATATTACCAGGATTTAAATGAGGCAGGAAGTAAAATATCTCTGTTGGTAAAAGGTTACGATCACAACCATGATGTTATTGATAATAACGATGATCAGCTGTTGCTCTATACGGATTTGGATGCAGAACATAAGCAGGTGGTTTTAATCGACCCTAAAAACCCAAACCCTAAAAACTGGAAAAAAATCATTCCTGAATCAGAACTTCCGCTAGAGGCAGTATCAAGTGGCGGTGGTTTTCTCTGGGCTTCCTACCTGAAAGATGCCAGTACCAATATTGTTCAGTTTGCTTTAAACGGCGCCAAAATTGGCGAGGTTAAACTTCCGGAAATAGGCACTGCTGTTGGCTTTGGTGGCTACAAAGAGGATAAAGAATTCTTTTATACTTTCACCAACTTCACCACCCCAGGAACCATTTATCGCTATGATATTGCTAAAGCAACATCTGCGCTTTACAAAAAATCAGAATTGAAATTAAATACTGATCATTATGAAACCAGGCAGGTTTTCTATCCTTCTAAAGATGGCACTAAAGTTCCGATGTTTATCGTCCATAAAAAAGGGATTAAACTTGATGGCAATAACCCGGTATACCTTTATGCTTATGGTGGTTTTCAAGTGAGTTTAACACCATCTTTCAGCCTATCCAGGATGTTGTTCCTGGAAAAAGGCGGAATTTATGTACAGCCAAGTTTGCGTGGTGGGAGTGAGTATGGAGAAGCATGGCATAAAGGGGGCATGTTAGAGAAAAAGCAAAATGTATTTGACGATTTTATTGCTGCAGCAGAATATCTGGTGAAAGAAAAATATACCAATCCAGCTAAAATAGCGATTTCAGGTGGTTCGAACGGTGGCTTGTTGGTTGGTGCCTGCATGACACAAAGACCAGAACTTTTCAGAGTTGCTTTACCTGCTGTTGGTGTTTTAGATATGCTTCGTTATCATAAATTTACCGTGGGTTGGGGATGGGCAGTAGAATACGGCACCAGTGATAAGAAAGAAGATTTTGATTACCTGATTAAGTATTCACCACTGCACAATGTGAAATCTGATGTAAAATACCCGGCAACACTCATCACGACGGCAGATCATGATGACCGGGTTGTTCCTGCGCATTCATTTAAATTTGCAGCAACTTTGCAGGAGAAATATAAAGGTGAAAACCCTATGCTGATCAGAATTGAAACAAAGGCAGGGCACGGTGCAGGAAAACCAACCACTAAATTAATTGAGGAAGCTGCAGATGTTTGGAGCTTTGTGTTTCAGAATTTGGGAATGAGTTGGTAGTTTTTTTCGGTCATTGTTGATAATCTTAAATTAAATGATTTCATAAGATAAGTGTTTGATTCGACTTAAGAAGTTTAGTTGACCTGTGTGTATTGGAGGAACTTCGTCAGTCTATTGAAGTTTTGAATCACTTTATTAAACTGTCGAAGTCTTTCTGCACTCCTGGCCTTTGAGACTTCGCAAGTTGATTTGCTTTCTCTATTTTAAAGCATTTAAACTAACCAGTAAATTCATTTCCCACTAAACCCATAGACCAATTATAATTTGCTTTAAAGCATATAAAACCTTTAACTTTTGTTTTTAATTAGGTTAAAGCATATAAAATACTGAATACAAAAAGCTTACCGAATTATCTAGAATATTTCTAAATAGAGGTATTCATAAAAGTTTATTTTGTAACTTTGCCTAAATTTTTTTTGAATGATCTCTACTGATATAGCCATAATAGGCGCTGGTCCGGTTGGTTTATTTGCCATTTTTGAAGCCGGTTTATTAAAAATGCGTTGCCATTTAATTGACTACCTACCACAGGTTGGTGGTCAGCTTTCTGAAATTTATCCCAAGAAACCAATTTACGATATTCCGGGTTATCCTTCGGTTCTGGCACAGGAATTAATTGATAATTTGATGGAACAGGCTAAGCCCTTCCATCCTACTTTTACCTTGGGCGAACGTATAGAAGGTTTAGAAAAACGTGGTGAAGCCGATTTCATTTTAACCACTAATATGGGGACCATTATCGAATCTAAAGTAGTGGTTATTGCAGGAGGTTTAGGTTGTTTTGAACCTCGCAAACCAGCTGTAGAAAATTTAGAGAATTTCGAAAATGGTAAAGGCGTTAATTACATGATTCTTGATCCGGAGAAATACCGCAACCAGAAAATGGTAATTGCCGGTGGTGGTGATTCTGCCCTGGACTGGACCATTTACCTTGCTGAAGTTTGCTCAGAACTTACTTTGGTTCATAGAAGTGAGAGTTTCCGCGGTGCACCAGATTCAGTAGCTAAAGTAATGTCGCTAGCTGAAAGTGGAAAAATTAACCTAATTCTAAACAGCAATTTACAGGCTGTACAAGGAACTGATAAATTGGAGCAGGTTGAAATCGTTCAGAACCGTACAATGGAAAAAACAGTTGTAGCAGCTGACCATTTAATTCCATTGTTTGGTTTAAGTCCGAAATTAGGCCCGATTGAAGGATGGAATTTAAACATCAGCAAAAGTGCTATTGAAGTAAATGTTGATGATTACTCTACCAACATTCCAGGTATTTATGCTATTGGCGATATTAACACTTATACCAACAAACTAAAATTAATCCTTAGTGGTTTCCATGAGGCTGCATTAATGAGCCATAGCGCTTATTCGTATATGAATCCTGGTGTAAAATACACTATGAAATACACTACCGTAAACGGGGTTTCAGAATTTTAAGGATTTTTTAATTTGTGTTTATAAATGCTCTGTAGTTTTAGTTAAGTTTGCGTTAATAAGTGAGCGAAATGGAAAACAACATAACAATATACATGCAGGAGCCGGATGGCTCCGTTACTGAACATGAAGCACCAACTGACATGGGCTTAAGTTTAATGGAATTTTTAAAAGCCTCTGAATATGATATTCTGGCAACTTGTGGTGGCATGGCTTTATGTGCTACCTGTTGTGTAGATGTGCTGGAAGGTGAAGAAAAACTTAGTGAAATGACTGATGACGAATATGCGATGCTGGATACTTTGCCAGATTTATTGCCAAATTCTCGTTTAGCCTGTCAGCTACAGTTAAATAATAACATGAATGGCTTAAAAGTGAAGCTTCATTAGGTTAGATTTACAAAAGACAAATAACAATAAAGGCGATGCATTAATGTATCGCCTTTATTGTTATATTTAATTAGCACGGATTAAAAATCCGTAATTAGGGCGGTCGGGATAGAAAATCCCGACCAACAATCCCGATCTATATAACTACAGATTTCTAATCTGCTATTCAAATCAAACAGCATTGAAAGCCATCAGTAATGATAGCAAGGACTGGTTGTGTAAGGATTTATAAATTCATTTAACACGGATTGAAAATCCGTAATTAGAATAGTCGGGATAAAAAACCCCAACTAACATGATCTTGCCCTTCTGATGGACGATCTCAAATGAGCAACCTTAGCTCTTATTGAACCTGAACTTTCATTCGATCTACATTCCATCCGTATACTTCAACAGCTAAATTTTCTGAAGAACCGGTATACTCAACCGTGATAGTTTTATTTTCTCCCGGAAGAATGCTAATGTAGTTGTCATCATAAAATGCAGGAAGAATTCGTTTACCCGTTTGATCATCAATTAAAGCGATGCGGTTAAAGAATGCTACCAGGTTACCATCTTTATTGCTTAACAAAACTTCTACCTTACCCGCTTGTTTCTTGGTCGCTGTAACTTTTAATGGTGTTGATTTTAACTTTTGCAAGCCACTGTATTCACCACTTTTGTCTGCCAGCCAGTAAACATTTTCACTCAGGATATGCTGTTTCTGATCCAAAATCCGAAGCGAGACAAATAAACCTTCCTTCTGATCTAGTTTTTTTAAGAAATCATTTATAGGGAAAAACCTGCGGACTGAAGAAGCGCCAATACTGTTAAAAGCTTGTGTGATGAAATGCTCTTTTCCATTCATATCGTATGCTTTTGCCTGAACCATTAGATTATTGAGGCCCATAAAGCCATTATTAACAACGGTAACCATGCTATCAACAGGATTCATCATCACATGTAAAGGTTCACTTCCTTTCCTTAAGCCATATAAACAAGCATTTGGATCAAGATAATAATCATACATCTGACCACGAAGCGCTGTCCACGGGTTTTGCGTTTTCCAGATAATTGATCCGGTATACCAATCCCACATTTTATTGGAAAAGCCTTCCATTAGAGCACGGTATTGATCATAATTAACCAACTGTGCTTTCATGGCAAAATCTTTTACATCCTTAGCCTTTCCATATGGATTGATGTGTTGTTCATAAGCAATGTATTTATGGTAATCCCAAACCGAATCTGGCTTTTCCTTAAACTGAGGAGCAACCATATTTTTAGCTGGGATAAACCTTTCTAATGATTCATAATCACCTACACCAACTGATCCTACTTCAGAATTATATGGAAATGTTTTAGTGTTCCAAAAGCTTTTCGGGTCCTGGATACCATATGGACCATCTCCATTACCACCGAGATCATTAAACGACATTTCATCACTATTAGAAAAATCAAAAAACAGGCGGGTACCATCTAAACGAGGTAAAATATCGTTTTTAATCGGGTTTAAAATATCTTCTGGCGGCGTGATTTCATTTCCCCCACACCAAAAAGCCAGGGAAGCATGGTTTCGAATCATTTTTACCTGATCTTCAATCGCATCTAAAACCAATGGGTGGTTATCTGGATAGTTTCTTCTCGTCCACTGGTCTTCTTTTTTCATCGGATCAACCCAACGACCATTACAATCGCCGCTGAACCAGAAATCCTGAAAAACAAGCAGTCCATATTTATCACATGCATTATAAAACTCTGGTCGTTCCAGAATTGCGCCTCCCCAAATCCGAATCAGATTCAGATTCATATCTTTATGGTACCTGATTTCGGCATCATAACGGGCATCGCTGAAACGAAGCATGGCATCAGAAATAATCCAGTTGCCGCCTTTAATAAAAATTTTCTGGCCATTTACATAGGCTCCCATACTTTTGGTATGTGCATTCCAGATGTTATCAATCTGCCTGATTCCTACCTTTAAACTTTCCTGGTCATACACCTGGTTTGCTGAGAGGAACTGAATTTTAAGATCGTAAAGATTTTGTGCGCCATAACCACTTGGCCACCAGAGTTTCGGGTTTTCTATAGAAAGATCTGCAAAATTTACTGTTGTATTTTTAGCAGCAGGCAATGAAATGGACTTGCTAATGATTTTACCAGCAATCTGATATTGCAAAATGCCGGTAACCACTTTATTGGTTGGGTTCTCTACCTCTACCGATACTTTTAATGTTGCTGGTTTTTGTGCGCCAGTTGGCAATCTTTTACCCGGAACCAAAGTAACTACATGAGGGTTTTTAACATTAATGGCTTTCGTTTTTTCGATGGTAACCTTGTCCCAAATCCCAGTATTCCTATCGCGAATGGGCTGAATCCAATCCCAGCCAGCGGTATATTGTGTCGTTAATCCTTTGGCAATGGTTCCATCTCCACCTTGGCCACCATTCGGGTTACCCGGAAAATCTGGTGGATAAACAATTACGGCTAACCTGTTTTTTCCTGTTGGCGATAAGAATTTTGTGATGTTGTATTCTGCCCGGATATGCATCCCCTCGTGTGTTTTAGGGTTTAGTTTTTTCCCGTTCAGATAAAACTCTGCCTTATAATTTATTCCTCGAAACTGCAGCCACACTTGTTCATTAGCCACTGCCTTTTCCGAAAAATCTTTAACAAACCAATACGTGTAATGATCATTTCCGGTTTTATAAACATCTTCAATTTTTTCATTATTCATGCCATAAAATGGATCAGGCACTTTTTTATTGTTTAGCAAAGTTGTTAAAACTGTTCCTGGAACTGTAGCAGGCATCCAGTTGTTCAGCGCCAAGCCAGCGTTTGATAGCTGTGCGCCGTCTGCTTTTACTTCTTTTATGTTATTGCACACCCAGCCAGAATTTAGTTCGTAACGTTGTTGTGCAAATGAAGTTAGGTTTGCAAAAATCAAAAAAGATAGAAGGATTCTTCTCATATCATTTATCGTATTAAATATTCTGATGTCATCGGATGACAAAATTATTTTGTTGAAACTGGTCGGTCACTTGCAGCAATACCCCATCCTTTTGATGGCGTGTTACCCATATAAATTGTCATATAACCACCTTCTACAATGGTTTTGTGTAGAATAAATGATTTGGTATAAGGCTTCCCGTTTAATAGTATTCTTTGAATGTATTTGTTCTCAGCACTATTATCAATTACATTGATATCAAACGTCTTTTTGTTTGGCAAATTAATCGTAGCATTCTTAACCAAAGGTGTACCAAAAACGTAAGCACCATTGGCTGGATTTACCGGATAAAATCCTAAGGCTGAAAATACATACCAGGCACTCATTTGACCAACATCTTCATTTCCACATAATCCATCAGGTTTTGAGGTATAGAAGTCGTGATCAATTTTACGGATTAAGTCGGCTGTTTTCCAGGGTTGACCAGCATAAGCATATAAATATGGAATATGGTGTCCAGGTTCATTACCTTGTGCATAATTACCAATTAATCCAGAAATATCTGGAGAACTTTCCTTTCCTAAATCAGCGGGAACAATAAATAAGGAATCTAACTTATTTACAAAAGGCTTATCGCCACCGAAAAGATAAATTAAACCCTCTACATCTTGTGGCACCAACCAGGTATATTGCCACGCATTTCCTTCTGTATAATCATCTTCACGGTGTTTAGCAGCAACAGGACTAAATGGTGATCTCCATTTTCCATCTGCTAGCTTACCCCTCATAAACTGCACATCCTGATCAAAGTATTGAGCATACAAACCTGCTCTTTTACTGAAATACTGATAATCTTCTGTTTTGCCCAGCTCCTTTGCAAACATAGCAATACAATAATCATCAATAGCGTATTCCAGTGCTTTAGCAACTGATTCATTTACTTTATCTGCCGGGATATATTTCAATTTCTGAATGTAATCAATACCATCCGTTTTCTGCATGGCAGATTGTTTAACGGCCTCATATGCCTGCTGAGCATCAAAACCGCGGTAACCTTTTAAATAGGCATCAACCACTACTGGTACGGCATGATAACCCACCATCGTATTCGTTTCATTACCCATTAAATGCCATACGGGCAACTTTCCCTGCTCTTTGTAAATCGCCAGCATGGTGTTCACCACATCATTCACTTTATCCTGATGAAGAATAGTATAAAGTGGATTGGCTGCCCGATAGGTATCCCAAAGAGAAAAGGTGGTTAGGTTATTAAAACCAGCTGAACGGTATATTTTCTTATCTGTACCTAAATAATCTTTATTTACATCATTAAATAAAGATGGCGCAATCATGGTATGATAAAGTGCCGTATAAAAGACTTTTTTGGTAGTTGCTGAAGCATCAATTTTTACCTTAGCTAATTCTTTTTCCCACTTTACATCGGCTGCTTTAACTGTAGATGCAAAATCCCAACCTGGTAGTTCAGTTTTTAAATTTAACAGCGCATTCTCGGTACTTACTGGCGATAATGCTACTTTAATTTGCAATTTATTTTGGTTAACGGATGCAAAATCAATTACTGCCTTAATTTTTTCACCACTTACATCAGTACCTTTTGCAAGTTTATCATCGCTATAGATAGAAAACTTCTGTAAAGGTTGAGAAAGCTTAATCACGAAATACAACCGCTGATCGTTGGCCCAGCCTTTAGAGTTTCTATGCCCTACAATTGTGGTGGCATCCAGTTGTTTAAATGAAGCGTTAACAGGCTTATCCCATCCAATTCCTTCAATCAAATCAATCATGATATGAGGGGTTTCCGCCTTCTTTGGGAAGGTATATTCATGAAAACCAACACGTTCAGTGGCGGTCAACTCCGCCTTAATTTTATACTTATCAAGCAACACACTATAATAACCCGCTTTAGCTATTTCATTATCATGTGAAAACCTGGAAAGGTATCCATTATCTTCATCACCCTTTTTACCTTTTTGTAGAATGGTTTCTCCTGAAGCTGGCATAATAGAGATGTCTCCAAGGTCGCCAATTCCAGTACCACTTAAATGGGTATGCGAAAAACCAGTGATGGTATTGCTCACGTAGTTATAGCCACTGCACCAATCCCAACCTTCAAAAACATTGTCTGGCCCCAGCTGTACTGCTCCAAAAGGAACATTGGCACCTACAAAAACGTGACCGTGTTTAGCGGAGCCAATAATTGGATCAACAAACTGTGTTAAACTGTTTTTCTTTTGAGAAAAGGCATTAATGGTAAACAGAGAGGATGTTAATAATAGAAGGGATGAGATTTTTCTGAATTGCATGTGCTTATAATTTCCTACAATAGATTTAAAAGCCTAAAAGTAAAACGTTTTACGTAATTTTCAAGCATAAGTGAAAAAGATTTAACCACAAATCATTAAAAAGTAATTTGTAGTTAGTTATTAATCTCTAAAACAATCACCTGATCTGGTTCTGAATCATTTAAAGTTGTCTTAATTTCCAGATTCGAATTTTTGAAGGTATAATTCACTTTGCTTTTATCTTTAAGCAAATAAGCCTTTCTAATTTTCTTTGCAGGAAAATTATCTAACCGAAGTGTTATTGTTTTTCCATCTAAAATATGGATATAAATTTTTTGATCGCTTTGTGTAATGCTGCCCCAATCCTGTGGTTTTATGTATCCGCTATGGGTATTGTAAATGCTTTCTCCATAAATTTTAAGCCAATCACCTAAGCCAGCTAAACGATCCTGAAATTCGGGCTGAATTTTACCATTGGGCATTGGGTCAATATTTAGTAAAAGGTTTGAACCTAAACTTGCAGCCTTAACCAACATATGCACAAGGTCTTTTTTCGATTATAAACCGTATCACTTAAATTATATCCCCATGAATTTGAAATGGTTTCGCAGGTCTCTAAAGGCAACTTTTCGGAGGCCTTCTGAAAACTCAACCCCGACTTATTTTCACCGGGAAGATCACGTTCAAACATTTGAAAATCTTCTCCTGCGAAAGGCATCAAATGATGGTTATTGCCAATCATACATTGAGGCTGAAGCTGATGAATCAAACCATAAATTTCATTGTATTTCCAATCAATCCGTGATGTTCTATCACTTGATCCTTCCGGTGCAGTCTGGTCCCAGTGGCCATCAAGCCAAATGCCTCCAATTTCTCCGTAATTGGTTAATAATTCGGTTAATTGGTTTTTCATAAAAGTAAGATAGCTGGCGTAATCACCTTTACCTTTTCTACCTGAAAACTGACCTGTACGACCAGTTTCATGTGGGTAATCTTCTCTTCGCCAATCTAACAGAGAATAATACAGGTATAACTTTATTCCTTGCTTGCAGCACTCATCCGCCATCATTTTCACGATATCTTTTTTGTACGGGGTATTCATAATATTGAAATCTGAATATTTAGTATCCCACATACTAAAACCATCATGGTGCCGGGTAATCAGCGTAATATATTTCATGCCTGCAGATTTTGCCATGGTTACCCATTGCTCGGCATTAAAATCAATTGGATTAAAAAAATCTTTTAGGTTAGTATAATTGTGTACGGTAAGCTTCTTTCGTTCATTACCCATTCGCCACTGCCGGGAATACTAAAAGGCCCCCAATGAATAAACAAACCAAACCGGGCATTACTAAACCAAGCTCTTTGTTTCAAGTTATCTGCCGTAGGTGTATAATTCTGGGCTTTCAAACACAAACTTAGTAACAGACAAAGTGCTGCTGTTATTATTTTTTTCATTTGGAGATCTGCGTTAGGTTTTTAATCTACGGAGGCTGTCTCCTTCATTGGCTTACCAATTACCTTATAATTTCCTTCGCCTTTTAAAATAGCCAACATTTGAGGCTGATTACCAAATAATGCCTTTGCCCCCATTAACTCTTTATCGTATTGAAAGCTTTGTTCAATTCTTCCCTTTTCATAAAAATAGCGGCTAATGATTTGCGTTTCCAAAACTCTTTTAATTTCCGATTTGTGTACCGCCATATCTGTCTTTTTAGAAACAGTTAGCTTGTATTTCAAATTTTCCAGATCGGCTTTAACTTCTGCTGATTTATTTTCTTTTTCTGCTTCAATGCGTAAGTCAGAAAGTAATCTTTCTGTTTTGCTTTGGTAAGTCAAGTCTTTATCTGCCAGGGTATTTACAAAAGCAGCATAATCCGCATCAGAGAGCTGAAAGGTTTTGGCTGATTCAAGCTTTGGATTGTTTTTTCTGTACTGATTAGCATAGTTAAAAAACAAGCTCTTGTTAATCATATTGATGGTAACCGGACTTAATTTATCGGCATTAATTACTACATCGGGATAAACACCATTGCCGCTATATACATTCCGGCCAGCCCTGGTTTGAAACATCAACATAGTAGAATCTGCAAATCGTTCGGCAATTCCATCTGCATTTTTATGGGCATAATCCAATTTTTGAATGCACCTACCTGACGGCGTATAATATTTCGCAACGGTTACTTTTACCATGCTATTGTAGGGCAGGTTAAAAGTTTGCTGAACCAAACCTTTTCCATAGCTTCGTTGCCCAACCACAACTGCCCGATCAAGATCTTGTAGAGAACCAGCTACAATTTCTGAAGCTGATGCTGAATTTGCATTTACGAGTACGACTAGAGGGAGATCAATTGAAACTGGTGGATATTGCGTTTTATAAGCAATTGTTTTTTCTACATTTTTGCCTTTCTGGGTAACAATGAGCTGATCTTTATTCACAAACAGGTTAACAATTTTTACCGCTTCCTGCAAAATACCACCGCCATTGTTCCGCAGATCAAGAATAATTCCTTTTGGATTTTGTTTGTTGATGTTTAATAAAGCATCTTTTACTTCCTGACCAGAATTTTCTAAAAACTTATCTAGCTTAATATAACCAATACCATCGCCAACCATACCAGAATAGGATACATTTGGTTGCTTAATTTCTTCACGAATGATTTTCTTGGTGAGCTCCTTTCCTTCGCGGATAAAAACGAGATCTACCGGAGTACCCTTTGGCCCTCGCAATAACTGGCTAATTTGGACCCGTTCTTTTCCTTTAATTTCAATGCCGTTTATTTTGATGATCTGGTCGCCGGCCTTAACTTCATCCTTATAGGCAGGGTAGCCTTCGCTTACTTCATTTACAAAAAGCTTTCCATCAATTATAACTGTGCTGGCACCTATGCCACCATATTGGGTACTTACGTATTTAAGCTTGTAATCTTCAATTTCCGATTCAGGTACATATTCAGTGTAAGGATCGAGACTATCCAACATGGCATCAATACCTGTTTTCATCAATTGAGGTGCATTGGTATCATCAACATAATTGATATTGATTTCCTTATAAAGAGAGGCAAAAATATCCAGGTTTTTGGAAACCAGAAATAAGTCTTCCTTAAATGAAAAAGATAAAATTGCAACGCAACATCCTGCAGCTAAAAAAGCATATCTTAAATTTTTCATCCTTAGTTATATTTAATGGTTATCATGAATGGAAATTTAAGTGAATGATTTTACGCAATATGATCATACTGCATCATAAAGCATTAACCACGAATTGATTCACGATGGTATAGGTGTAAATGTACAAAAAGGGATAAATATTAAAAATACTTATTCAGGTACAGCGTAAATAAAGCGTTACGAAAAGAAAAGGAGGATTTTTAAGAAGTTTGAGGCTACAATCTGTTGCCTTTGGTATCAGCTAAGGCTTTCTGAATGGTAAATTCAATATAAGTGCGATCGCGTTTTACTAATCGCATTAAATCCTGCACCAATTCATCTTCTTTACCTGGCGTAAATTCCAATGGCTCATTTGCTAAGTCGCGGTATTTCCTTAAGAATTTTGTTTTTACTTTAAATGCGGTTTCAGCAGTAAGTTGAAAATTAGCCATAGCGGATTGTATTTGATGCAAAAGTAAAAAATATTTGCGCACAATAACATCTTTTTTATCTGTTGAGGTGAAAAAAAAGAGATGGCTGGAATACCATATATGATAATTTTGTTAAAACCACGTTATCTATTTTAGATAAACACGCAAAAATTAAGAAAATGAAAAAACTTATTCTCCCTATTGTTTTCCTGGCTTTAGGCTGGGCAACATCTCAAGCGCAAACATTTAACCTTGGTGTTAAAGCAGGTGTAAATTTAGCCAAACTTAATTCAGATTTTGCCAGCGAAGAAAATCGCCTGGGCTATCAGATTGGTGCCTGGGCCAGAATTGGCGGTGCAAGTTTCTATGTACAGCCCGAAGCCTATATTGGCAGCAAAGGCAATAAATTCATCAGTTTTACCAATAACAATAATAATGAGGTTGCTGCTGAAGGCAAAGTGAGGTTTACTACCCTTGATGTACCAGTTTTAATTGGAACTAAATTTGGCGCTAAAAACTTAAATTTCAGGGTAATGGCCGGACCTGTTATTTCCTTTATCCTGGATGAAAATTCGAGTTTCAGTTCTGCTTATCAACAAGCTACTGATTTTGACAATTATAAAAACCAAGCCCTGGGCTTACAGGCTGGTGCTGGTGTAGACGTAGGAGCAATCTCTGTTGATTTACGTTATGAAGCAGGTCTTTCCAATATTAGCAAAAGTGAAAAATACAGCCAAAAGCCTAACTTATTTCAGTTGAGTTTAGGATTTAAGATCTTGTAGTAAGTATTTATATTAAAAGAAAATTGTCATCAGAGCTTGTCGAAGGACTTTAAACTTAAATTAAAGCATTTCGACAAGCTCAATGTGACAAACCAGAAGTGAATTAATTTATAATAACACTTCATTTTAGGATAATAAAACCCTTTTAATAAAATGAGGTATAATAACTTATACCAAAAGGTGTGGCTGTAGAGCCAGCTATTCCTCTCAGGATAAAGGTATAAGCCTGGCCTTTTGTTAGCGTAGCGGTTAAATTTGTGGTTGATATGGGCGTGGTTGTGCCAGTACTGTTAAACTGATAGATATTCGCCTGACCTGGCAAAGGGATTTCAACAAAACCTGATGCAGCATTAAAAGCAATATTTGAAATGATTACCTGGCCTGTTGCTTTTTGAACCAAATCTATATTTGTTGGGGCACCTGTGTATAAATTTACCATTCTCACAAATACCTTTGTGGTATCTAAAACAGGTTTCACTTCTTCCAATAGGTACGATGATGGAATCTTTTTATCTATAGTGTTATAAGATCCTGTGGTAAATAAGGTATAATACCGGCCGCCATTGGTATTGATGTTGGTATTTAAAACATTTAAGCCTTTATCTACCGTTGCAGAAGATACAATTTTTGCATCAATCTTGTTCGTACCTGGTGTAATAGGCAGGTATTGACCCGATAGATTAGGGAAAATGGTGTTGTACCCAAAGCCTGTTTCTCCGCTTAGGGCATTATAGGCTCCTGTGATTCTGACATCGTTAAGGTAGAAGTTAATATTCGGACTACCTGGCGTAATGTTAATGAATCGCAGAAACGAGTAAGCCGGATCGCCAACATTGATCTTGGTATACGGTGTACTTTCTACTAAATCGCCTTTTTTGCATGCTGTAAATGCAATGGAAATGGCGAAGAATATATAGCATATCTTTTTCATAATAATATCTAATTAAGGTTGAGAAAACCACATTTTGTACGTATGATAATCAGGTTGATCAGCACCGATCACTTTTAAAGCAGCTACATTCCATAAGTATTCTGAATTGTAGCGTGGGCGATAACGTTGAGCTGGTTTGCCGCCATTATCAGCATAAAACAAAGGAGGAAATACAAAAACCCCGGCATAAGGATTGTTCCCTTTCACATCTCCTTCGTTATAGTTGTACTTACGCAGGTCACACCACGTTTCTACAAAGCCATAACCATATAAAGCCAGGTACTTTTGCAACATAATATCCCTCAGGGTTAATGCTGAAGCACTTTGTTTTACGGCGGCACTGGTCATGTAAGTATTTTTTTGAGTAGTGGTTATAGCTGTGCCGAGGGTGCTCACAAAATCGATACTTGATGTTATTCCGTTCAGGTATGCAGCGTAAGCTACGGCTAAATCTCCTTTTCTAAACGCCGCTTCGGCTTTGATAAACTGCATTTCGGAATAGGTCATGATGGGGAAACCTACATTATCTTTAAAAAGATATTTACCAAAACCTGCTCCTGGGTTAGCTGATGCCAACACGCCCCATGGATTTGGAATTTGGTTTTTCAAAGCAACAGTGCCCGGATCACTGAAACCTGGTATGGTTCCTCTGTAAACATTATCGGCAGATGGCGTAACCATCGTTGAGATTCTGGGATCAATAACTGCTCCCGTAGTACCCGTAAAATAAGTTCCATCCAATAATCCAACAATCATTCTGGTTTGACGATAAGCAGCCAGGTTTGCCCTTAACGGCCCGAAAAAATTGCCATTGGCTGATGTAGAGCCTGTATTAGACACAATAAAGTTATCCCCATTGCTGGATAAGGCCTTATCTACATATTCTATAACCTTTGACGGATTGTAGCTGGCTTTGTTTACCAGGTTATTGGCATTTCTGGCTAATATGCCATAATTGAATTTGATCCATTTGGCATTATCTCCTGCATAAACTAAATCGGCAGCGCTCATTTTCGCTACGCTTCCTGTTCCATCTGTACGAGAGAAATTTGCAATTGATTCATTAGCCAATCTCACCACTTCGGCGTATACATCTTCCTGCTTATCGTAATCAAATACAAAGCGATTTGGTTCATAGGCTTGTTTTAAGATAATTTCGCCATGATAATCAGTAGTAGTTTGCCAGCTCCAGGCTTTCAACGCTTGCGCCAAGCCTATAAAATTGTATTCTTGCTTGGCCTGAGAATCTTCAATAATGAGGTTTAGATTGGCACCTAAGCCATAATAATTGGTCCGCCAGATTTCTCCCATTGCATCACTGCCAGGAATCCAGCCGTGACTTTCTCCAACGTTCACTGCTCCTCCAAAATATTGAATGACGCCACCCAGGTACCTCGCATCGAATTGAATACCCCTTTCCATTTGTGCAAATAATGGCGGCGTTAAAGTTCTGTTTTCAGGTGTTTGTGGTGTAGCCGGATCTGTATTTACATCCAGATATTTTTTGCAGCCTGCGGATAGAAACACGGCCAATACCACGATTACTGTATATATCTTTTTCATCTTTCTAATCATTAAAAACCTACTCTTAAACCAAAGTTATAACCTCTTGGCTGTCCAAAAGATCCGAAGTCAATTCCTGTTCCTCCTAATCCACCAGCGGCAGCACTCAAACCATTCACCTGTGGATCTACACCTTTATAGTTTGTAATCAATAATAAATCAGTTCCGGTAAAAAACACACTTGCGCTTTTAAATACATTGCTTTTGGCAAATACACTCTTCGGTAAATTATAAGATAAGGTGATGTCTTTTAACCTGATCCAGTTTACATCCTCCTGCAAGAAATCCCTGGTGTTGTAAAACGTGGAATAATAAGATGTGGTAATATAAGGCGTAACAAGGATGTTATTTTTAGTTGGATTAGTGCTATTTTCTAAACCGTCTTTTAGTACTCCCGTAATCACACGCGGAACTTCACGGTCTAATGTTAAGGTTGACATTCCTCTGGAATACAAGTAAAATTCGGTCGCATTGTAGATGTCGCCTCCTTTTCTCATATCCAGTAAGAAGGACAAATTGAAGTTTTTGTAAGTGAAGCTATTGGTTAAACCCACCGAAATATCTGGTGCCCTATCGCCAATAGGTGTAAAGTTGGTTCCTTTAATGGGCATCCCATTTTGAGGGTTAATCAATACATCACCAGCGTTATTCCGTAAATAATCTATCCCTGCAAATGCAGAAAGCGACTGACCAACCGTGTACTGTGCCCTCACATTATCATACAACCAACTATCAGATACATAAAATACATCCTGACCTGCTGGCAGTTCCAGAATATTTCCACGGTCTCTGGCAAAATTGGCTGAAATATCCCAGCTAAAGTTTGTTGTTTTAACTGGATTACCTTTCACCAATAATTCAAAACCACGTTTGCGGATTTTCCCACTATTGATATAACCTAAAACAGCACCTGTTGCATAACTTAACCTTGGTGCCGTAATTTGCTTATTTGAAACGGTGTTATAGTAAGAGAAATCAAATGATAAACGGTTATTGAAGAAACCCAGCTCTAAACCACCTTCTGCCATAGTACTAAATTCGGCTTCCAGATCTGGATTACCCGCAGTAACATCAGTAGCAAAGCCACCACCCGTTGTGGTTTGCGCAACCAATTTTGTTTTGGTAACGTAAGCATTTCTGGCGTCTTTACCTGACTGACCGTATGAAGCCCTTAATTTACCAAACGATAACCAGCTTAATTTTTTAAGTGGAGCAAGGTCTGAAAATACAAAACTTAATGAACTTGCCGGATAAAAGAAACTATAGTTTTTAATGGGTAATGTAGAAGAAAAATCTTGTCTTCCTGTTAGTGTTAAATACAATAAGTCATCATAGCCTAACTCTGCAACAGCCAATGCGCCAACTTTTCGTTTTAATTCATCAGCATAAGCTACGCGTTGCGTAGTTGGATCAGTGTTGTTCATGCTATAGAAGTCTTGCTGGTAAAATCTTGTTCCAAACTGTGCATTGGTTTGGTAAGAAGCATCTGTTAAATCTCCACCAATGCGGAATACTGGTTTAAACTTTCCAAAATCCTTTTTAATGGTCGCAATTAAGGTGGCATTGTATAAACGCTCATTGGTATTATAAGTGTTTATACCCCCACCCAGGTAGGTTGTACTTGTCCTATTTGCCTCGTAAGATTGTGGATGATAGGCAGATAATCCTTGTCCGGCATTTATATCGGCACCACCCCTTGCTGTAATACTTAACCACTTGGTGGGCACATAATCCATTCCAAAGTTAGCAAGCATCCGGTTACTTTTTTCCCAGTTTGGGTTCTTTTCAACGGCCCAATAAGGATTATCCAATTCGGCACTTAAACTTCCGGTAATGGTTCTTCTATCTCCGGTAGCCGTTAAATAATTCCTCATATCATCAACCAATGGCCATGTTAATGAACTTAACATCGGGCTACTTGCGCCTTTATAGGTTTTATTGGTTTTAGAATTGATAAAGTTGATTGACCCATTCATTTTCAACTTATCACTAATGGTAGACGTAACGCTGAGTTTTCCATTCAGTGTATTGAAATCCGTTCCTGGTACAACACCTGTTTGGTTGGTATAACCTAGTGAAGTTCTAACAGAGAGTTTTTCGCTCCCTCCTTCTATGGAGGCATTGTGTTTTTGGGTAAATCCAGTTTTATAAAAGTTGCCTACATTATCATAAATGGTTCTGTTGCCTGGAATTTTAGCACCAAAATAAGTTCTGGTACGTACTTCATCATCAAAAAAACCACCAGCACCACCGCCGTATACAGATTGAACATCTGGAAAGCGGTAAGCAGTTTCTACTCTGAACGAATTATTATAGGTGACTCTAGCCGTTCCTGATTTAGCTTTTTTAGTGGTGATCACTACTGCTCCTGATGCCCCTTGTGTACCATAAAGTGCCGCAGCTTCCGGGCCTTTTAAAATGGTAATGGTTTCAATCTCTTCCGGATTAATATCCATCGCACGGTTACCATAATCATTTTGGCGGTTAAAGGTTCCCTGTCCAACCAGGTTATATTCGCTGAAGGTGCGGTTTGAAATTGGTAAACCATCAATTACGAATAATGGCTGATTATCTCCATCCAGCGAAACCCCACCACGAATAATCATAGTAGCTGAAGCACCTGGCGTACCATTTGTTGGCGTAATCGTTGCACCTGCAACTCTACCTTGTAAGGCATTCAGAAAGTTATCACGCTGGGTTTGGGCTACCTCACCACCTTTGATGGTTTGCGTAGAGTAGCCTAAAGATCGGGAAGACCTTTCAATACCCTGAGCTGTCACAATCACATCATCAAGATTGCTTGCATCTGCTGCGAGCACGATATTCATTGATGTATTGTTACCCGCTGTTCTTTCCTGCGTTCTGAAACCGATGTAGGTAAATTGCAGAACATCTGTTTTTAGAGCTTTAATCGTGTAATTTCCATCGCCATTGGTTTGTGCAACGGTGGTCGTTCCTTTTACCCGGATGGAAACTCCGGGAATTGGGCCATCTGTGGAAGAGACTTTACCCGTGATGGTAATTTGTTGTGCAATGGCATGTGCCAGCAACAAAAAAGCACCCATAAAAGTGAGTAGTAGTTTTTTTTTCATAAACTGCCTGGTTTGAAATGAAATGTTTAGTTGATATAGTTTGTTTGCCAATATTTTTAAAACACGCACAATCACGCATATTTTTCCAATATTTAGCTAATATCATAAATGTTTTTCATTTAAAAAACAAATAGTCAAGATTTTAACATTCTTACCCCAATATATTATTGCAATAAAACGCAAAAACACGCAATACAAATAAATCCTATATTTACTTTTCGAAAAACATTCCCAGTATGCTTAAAAAAGAACGCCACGATTTTATTATGCGCCAAATCAATCTACACAACCGTGTACTTACTTCTGATCTGGTTCAACTACTCACTGTATCTGAGGATACCATCAGAAGAGATTTACAGGAGCTTGCAGATGAAGGTTTACTTTTTAAAGTTCATGGTGGTGCATTATCTAAATCTTACCACAGTTCTTTCGATGACAGTACGGTTTATGCCAGGGATAGTAAAATTATCATTGCCAAAAAAGCAACCAATTTAATTACAGATGGAATGGTGGTTTTAACCGGAGGCGGTACCACTATTTTAGAATTTGTAAAACAATTGCCTAAAAATATTGAAGCCACTTTTTTTACTATTAGTCCATTGGTGGCCGTTGAACTGGCTAAATACAGCAATATAGAGGTGATACTGATTGGTGGTTTATTTTCTAAAAATTCGCAGGTTACTTATGGCGGCCAGGTAATTACCCAGCTTGCTGAACTTAAAGCAGATTTATGCCTGATGGGTACCAGTGCCATTCACCCGGAGGAAGGGCTTACCGATACTTACTGGGAAATTAATCAATTAAAAAAAGCGATGTTAGCGGCCTCAAAAAAAACTGCGGTATTGTGTATTTCGGAGAAACTGGATATTACGCTGCGATTAAGGGTTTGCCCGATTGGAAGCATCAGCTACCTCATTACCGAACTTGATCAGGATCATGAGTCATTAACCGGATACCGGGACAAGGAGGTTAATATTTTATAGAAATGAGGCTTCGAATCTTCGAAGCCCCATTTGTGTTTTAAAAACTTGGATCAGCAGGTGTATTTGGATTGTTATCTCTTTCCTGGAACGGGTAAGGGAAAAAGTTACGCTTCTGGCTGGTAACTGGTTGATTAAACCTTCTCATATCTTCAATTTTTAAACCCGAAGCATATAATTCAATGGAACGGTGTTTATAAATCAAATCAAGCAATTGCTGTTGGGTATATGGCCCAGTTAATGACGGTAATGCTGCTGCTACGCCGAACGGATCGCTGGTTTTGGTTACCACCTTATTTAACTCCACTAATGCATTAGTTAAATCTGGCTGCTTTGTCAATACTTCAGCTTTAATCAGCATAATTTCTCCTGGCAAATAAACCGGAAATGGCGTTGAAGTAGCTGTAGCAAAACCGCCCATCCGAATGGTTGCCGTCGGAGTACCCGTGAAGAAAGTATAAAATGGTATTCTCTTATCTGCTACATCAGGAACGTTGGCACCCGTTAATCCAAGATCAATATTTAGTGGCTGAAAAACATTATTGGAAGAAATGATGGTAAATAAAACATTTGGCGAAGTCGCATCAAATGCAAAAGATGATGTTTTTGTTAGATCTACCAAATTTGCTTCTGTTAAAGCCAAAGGGTAATTCCCTGCAAACAGGGCATATCTTGCTTTCAAAGCGTGCAAAGTATTCACAATGTTAATGGTTGGCGGAATATTACTGTTAAAACTTGATGAAATTGGGTTCGCAGCAATAACGGTTAGCGCATTATCCAATACAGCAATTGCCTTTGCGAAACCAGCCGCTCTGGTAATAAAGGGCACATTTTTACCAGTTCCATCCGGGATTCTTTCCCAGTACTGCGAGAGGTTTCCAATCGCCATAGCCTTAAAAATGCTCGAATAGGCAATGAGGCCAGAAGCATAACCCTTATCTCCAAGGTTACCAGCATTCGCAATCACTAAATCAGCATCATAAATAATCTTATTAGCGCTTGTCCACAGGTTAAATAGAATGGTATTCGTACCATCAACTGCTGCCCCTCCGGTGCTTAACTGTAACTCGGGTATATTTCCTGAATTGAGCAAAGAAAACTCATTGGTAATAAAACCGTTAGCAGCAACAGAATTAAACATCACGCCGGTTCTGTTTAATGTATAAACCCTTTGTAGCCCAATGGCAACAGCAGTTAAACCTTGTTGAGTGGTTAAGGCAACATCTGTTTTTGCCCTGGATGGATCCTGATATTCTTTTGTGCATGAGGCTAAACAGAATGCCCAGGCTAAAGCAATACAGGTTATATATTTTGAAGTGGTATTTCTTAAACTTTTCATAAATTCTTCCTTTATCGATTAAAATTTAACTTGTAAACCTAAACTAAAGGTCCTTGGAATTGGAACTGATCCAAAATCGATGTTCCTTAAAATGGTAGACTGACCGCCTGAATTCACTTCTGGATCGTAACCTTTGTAATTATCCCATGAGATCAGGTTTCTGCCACTCAGGGTAACGGTCAGATCACGCAGGTATTTAATTTTTCCTACATTATAACTTAAAGAAATCTCTCTTAACTTCACAAAAGAGCCATCATCAATCCGCCACTCTTCTATCGCATAAACGCCGGCGACATAACCTCTCGGCAACTGACCTAGTTGTTCTGCTTCAGCAACTTTTCCACTACCCACTCCCTGGCGTGTTCTCCAATCGGCATTCCAAACATCACCACCCTGAACAGCATCTAACTGCACATGAAGGTTAAATTTTTTATAGGAGAAATCATTCACAAAGGAAGCCGTATAATCAGGATTCGGGTTACCCAGCACTTTACGCAAGGTTGTTCCCGTAGGTAAACCATCTGCACCACGCTGCGGTGTAAAGGTGGTTGCCGAATTCTGTATTCCACGCTCCAGCTGCGGAATCCCAGCAGCATTGGTTAATAAGCTTCCATCTGGATTCCGGGCAAAGAAAGTTCCATAAAATACTCCTATTGCTTCACCATCAATAATGGCTACTGGTGCACCAGGATTGGTTGCGAACAACCTTAAACCACCAACGTTAAGTGCCTGGTTTCGGTTTCTGTTGAAAACTATGGTAATATTCCAGCTAAAATCTTTTGATTTTATTGGCGTTCCATTCAAAACCAGTTCAATTCCCTTATTTCTCAGCGATCCGATGTTATCCAGAAAACTAGAGAATCCGGTAGAAGGTGCGGTAACGCTGGCAATTAATAAATCACTTACCTTTTTATTGTACCAGTTAAACTGCAAGCCTAATCTATTTTTAAAGAAAGATAAGTCTGTACCCAACTCCAGTTCACGCTGACGCTCTGGTTTAACATTTTCATTAGCCAAAGTTGCGCTCGAAAACAAGGATGCCCGGCCTAAAAAAGATTGTGTTGAATAAGCATTGATCCGGTCGTAAGCACCAATACCTGTTAAATTACCCGATTCTCCATAAGCAGCCCTGATTTTAAAGGTATCCCACCATGATGAGATACCTAGATTTTTCCAGTAATCAGCAGAAGACAACACATAACTTGCATTGCCTTTGAAATACGTTTGTGTCCGGTTATCAGCACCAAATACGGTAGATTGATCTACACGAACAGCGCCGGTTAAGAAAAAGTGGTCTTTATATTTAAAAGTCTGCTGTAAATATCCTCCGGTTACCGAAAGCTGGGTTCTGCCATCCACACTAGGGAGTTGAGTTGCCGCAGCATTAACTGTTTCAATTAAAGGAGCTAAACCCCTACCATTTACCAATTGATATCGCGTTTGCTCATACTGAAAAGAGTATCCCAATTGAGTGGTTGAAGCAATTTTATCACTGATTTTTGCCTGATAAGTAGCATTAATATCATTGTTAAACTGAAAGGCATTGTTACTGGCCGTACTGGCATAACCATTTAGTGTGCCATCCAATGTTGCGCCACCCCCATAAAAATCAGGGTTTACGTTATAAGCAAACGGTGGAATATAAGTAGAACCATTTGAACCAGAGTTATCTACACCAACCAGGAAATTTAAAGTCAGGTTTTTTACCGGATTAAGTTTCAGATTGGCGCTAGAAATGATTCTGTTGGTTTCCTGGCGTTGCTTAATATCTTCAATTACGGAAACCGGATTCACCCGGCCACGCTCTCCAACCGCCAGCAGATTGCCATTGGCATCTCTTGCAAAAATATCATGGAAGTTACCAATAATGGTTACCGAATTCATCGGCGAAAAAAATGAGTTACCATCTGGTTTCTCATTGGCCGCACTCCTGATGTAATTCATACCTACACTTAATGATGCCCAATCTGTGATCTTCTGATCTACGTTTGCCCGCAGGTTGTACCTTGAAAAATCGGTATTTTTAATGATTCCCTGATTAGTGAAATAACTTGCTGAAGTATAAAACTTAGTATTATCTGTTCCTCCGCTAATGGAAACCGTGTTATCCGTGCCATATCCGGTTTGGAAAATATAATCCTGATAATTGTATCGCGTAACTGGAGTGGTATTGGTTAATAAGGCCGCCGTAGTAGCCGGAGGAGTAACTACCGTTTGAATCACATCTTGCGTGAATGAATTTACTGAACCACCAAATTTAACCGGCGACTGATTTACCTCAATCTGTTTACGTAATTCACTCATGGTTAAGCTGGTATTAAAAGTAACCTGCGCTTTCCCACTTGCACCTCTTTTGGTGAAAATCTGAATTACTCCTGAGTTGGCCCTTGAACCATAAATTGCAGCAGCAGCAGCACCGTTTAAAACTTCAATGCGATCAATATCTGCCGGATTAATATCCACCATTCGATTTTGACCTATGCTTCCCACTACGTTTCCACCATCATAATTTGATGAAGTATTGGTCACTCTGGTCGTGGAATTGTTCACGATTACACCATCAATAATGTATAGTGGCTCTGAAGAGGAGTTAACGGAACTAATCCCCCTTAACCTTACCGACATTCCGCCAGCAGGATCTCCTGAATTCTGACTGATTTGTGCACCTGCGGCCTTCCCTTGTAAAGAAGACAGTACATTCCCACTTGGCGCTTTGTTTAAATCATCACCTTTTACCGTACTTACATAACTTCCCAGTTCTTTTCGGGTTGTTCCGGCGGATGTACCCGTTACAATAACCTCATCTAAACCAACCGCATCGCCGTTTAAAACGCCATTTAATGTCACGGCTGTACTTTCTCCAAGCGAAATGGTTTGTACAGCAGATTTATAACCAACAAATGAGAAGGATAGCTGATAACTTCCTGGCGCCAGGTCTACGGAAAACGTATAGGCTCCGCTCCCATTTGTACTTGTGGCCAGATTGGTATTTTGTATTTTAACGACCACTCCCGGAATGGGCGTGTTATTAGCCCCATCAGTTACTTTTCCACTAATGGTATACCGTTTGTTTTGGGCATGAGCCTGCACTGTAAATAAGAGCAGAAGAAATGGGATCATCAATGTCATAAATAACTTTGATAACCATTGAAGGTAAATTTTTTCCATAAAATTAGGGTTAGGATTTTAAACAAAAATAATAAAATCACTTACAACGCCAATTTTTATTCTTTGTAAAGTAAAGTGCACAAAATAAAAAACCTCTCCCTATGAAAAGAGGAGATTGATGTAATTTTGTGCTACCCCTCTCCTTAAAGAGAGGGAATAATGGTGGGTGGTTTAAGCTATAGTTTAAACACTTTGTTTTTTGCTCCCAGCCCCCTCTCTTTCAGGAGAGGGGATGAAGGGGAGAGGTACTCTATTCCGGCAAGCTAATCTTCCCCATACATACCGAAGGGATTCCTTTTCTATTTCCAAAATCAATTGGTGCGCCACATAATGTTTCATTTGCCAGAATAGCAAATAACACAGCTTCCTTCGCATCAGGGTTAATGTTTAACTCATTGGTAGTTACGAAGCTGGATTGCGGCAACTTTTCCTTTAACAGACTCACCAATAATGGATTATGCATCCCACCGCCACTCATAAAAACCTTCACCTTTGCTTGCATGCCGAAGCATCTCTGTATGGCATCGACAATAATTTGTGCAGAGAAATGACATAGAGTAGCCATTACATCTTCTTTTTTAAGATCTACTGTATCAGAAACTTTTTGAGCAGCGCCAAGATAATTCAGATTAAACAACTCCGGCCCTGTAGTTTTAGGGAAATCTGCACCAAAAAAATCATGATCAAGCAAGGCGGATAATAAGTCTAGATTTAAATTTCCTGATAAACCTATTGCAGCATTTCGATCATAGAACTGATTAAAATGTTGTTGCATAAACTGATCCATTAAAGTATTTCCCGGCCCCACATCGGTAGAAAAAATTTCACCTGCATTCAAGCTTCCAGGGAGGTATGTAAAATTGGCAATGCCTCCGATATTTAGCATAATACGGTCTTCACCCGCTTTAGAAAAAATCAGATAATCACCATATACAGCCAAAGGAGCACCCTCACCTCCTGCCGCTAAATGCTTCTGACGGAAATCAGATAAGGTAATGATCCCGGTTTTTATGGCAATATGATCCCCATCACCAATTTGAAGCGTTCCATTAGGATAATCTTCCATTTGGTGTAATGATTTTGGGGCATGAAAAATCGTTTGTCCGTGACTGGCAATGAAATCAATCTCCTCATTTTGATAACCCCATTCTTTGAGCGCAGTGTTGATCAGGTCTGCATGGGTATTGGCAATGAGTTCATTCATCAGGCAAACCAATTGCAAATCAACTTCTTTTTTAGAGAAGACAGCCTTTATCTTTGAGCGGAAATCAGCTGTAAAATCTCCGGTTTTAAACTCCAGCACCTCAATATCCGTATCTACACCACTCCCTTTCACCTTACAAAGTGCAATATCCAAACCATCCATAGAAGTTCCGCTCATTAAACCTATAATCAGCCGTTCAGATTTATCAGCCCTTAAATAGAGATTCTGGATTTGCTTATTCATTATTTGAATTGATTTATAAAAATTACCGGAGGTTATTTCTGTACATCAGATATTTTTATCCTCCATTTAAACAATAAAAGTAAATAACCTTTATTAAAAACTGCACATAACTCGCTATCTTTACTGCTCCGTACATTAAAAACCATATAAAAAAAATGGCTAGATTAAATCTACTGGAGGAGACACGTTTCGAGAAACTACCCGTAAGCGTGTTCGAAAATCCAAAAATTGCTTCGATTAATGTGGCGCACCGAATCGCCAATCTCATTAAATCCAAACAAGCAAGCAACACACCTGCAGTACTGGGCTTAGCAACAGGTGTTACCCCAATTGCAGTTTATGCCGAACTGGTAAGACTGCATAAAGAAGAGGGTTTAAGTTTTAAAAATGTGATTACTTTTAACCTGGATGAGTATTATCCAATGGCGCCAACCGCAGCGCAGAGTTATGTCACTTTTATGAACGACAATCTTTTCGATCACATTGATATCGACAAGAACAATGTTCATATTCCTGACGGTACACTGGCACTGGAAGATATTCCGGCTTTTTGCCTGGATTACGAAAAGAAAATCGGTGATTTAGGTGGTTTAGATATTCAGATTTTGGGGATTGGTCGTACCGGCCACATCGGGTTTAACGAACCTGGATCGGCACCAAATTCTGGTACACGATTAGTAACACTGGATGATTTAACACGTAGAGATGCTGCCCGTGATTTCGGCGGAAAAACCTTTGTGCCTACCAAAGCCATTACCATGGGTATTGGCACCATTTTCAAAGCTAGAGAGATTATCTTAATGGCATGGAGCCGTAAAAAAGCTTCCATCATCAAAAAAGCAGTAGAAGGAGAAATCTCTGGAGAGGTTCCGGCAACATACCTTCAATTATCTGATCATGTGGAGTTTATTTTAGATACACCTGCAGCCTCAGAACTGACCCGCTTTGATACACCATGGCTGGTTAAGGATTGTATATGGACTGATGCCCTTATCCGTAAGGCTGTAATTTGGTTAGCCAATAGCTTAGGGAAACCGGTATTGAAGTTAACAGAAGATGATTACAACAATAACGGGATGGCACAACTGGCTACTGAAAAAGGCCCGGTTTACAACATTAACATCCATATCTTCAACAAATTACAACATACCATTACAGGCTGGCCAGGCGGAAAACCTAATGCTGATGATTCTCAACGTCCGGAAAGAGCTGAACCAGCCAAGAAAAGGGTAATCATATTTTCACCGCATCCTGATGATGATGTAATCTCTATGGGCGGTACCTTCATCCGTTTAGTTGATCAGAAACATGACGTGCATGTGGCTTATCAAACCTCTGGAAACACTGCCGTTTGGGATGATGATGCTTTGCGTTTTGTAGAATTTAATGTAGATTTTACAGAGAAAATGGGCATGGATAATACTCATCTGAAAGAACTTTATCATAAAATGAGAACTTTCATTGAGGATAAACAACCTAACCAGGTAGATACACCGGAAATTCAAACCGTAAAAGGATTGATTAGAAAAGGTGAGGCAATTGCAGGCGCAAGATATTGTGGTTTGGAAGATGACCACATTCACTTTCAGGCACTTCCTTTTTATGAAAGTGGAAAAAATCAGAAAAACCCGGTTACAGATGCCGATATAGATTTAACTATCGAGCTTTTACAAAAAGTAAAACCGCAGCAAGTTTTTGCTGCCGGCGATTTTGAAGATCCACATGGAACGCACATTGTTTGCTTCAATATCATCCTTGCGGCTCTAACCCGCCTTCGTAAAACGGAAGACTGGGCTAAAGATTGCTGGTTATGGATGTATCGCGGTGCATGGCATGAATTTGAAACACATGAAATTGAAATGGCCGTGCCTATTTCTCCTCAGGAATTGGAGCGCAAAAGAAATGCAATTTTCAAGCACCAGAGTCAAAAGGACAGAGCTGTTTTTCCTGGAGATGATTCAAGGGAATTCTGGCAACGGGCAGAAGACCGTAATCGTGAAACGGCTAAAGCCTACGATGAACTCGGGCTGGCAGAATACGAAGCGATGGAAGCTTTCGTAAGATGGAAGTTTCAAGATTAAATAAATTAAGATTTAAATCCTCACATTGAAGAATGTGGGGATTTTTTTGTTTAACAACTTGCTAAGTCTCAAAGACCGGTGCCCAGCAAGACTTCGACAGTTTAAACATAAAATTCATGAAAGACTGACGAAGTTTTCCATCACTCAATCCCACCGAAACTTCGTAGGTCAAATCAACTTGCGAAGTATCAGAGGCCGGAGCGCAGCATGACTTCGACAGTTTAAACATAAAATCCCTGAAAGACTGACGAAGTTTTCCATCGCTCAATCCCAACGAAACTTCGTAAGTCAATCAACTTGCGAAGTCTCAAAGGCCAATAGCGCAGCAAGACTTCGACAGTTTAAACATAAAATCCCTGAAAGACTGACGAAGTTTCCCTCACTTAATCCCGAAACTTCGTAAGTCAATCAACTTGCGAAGTCTCAAAGGACAGAGCGCAGCAAGACTTCGACAGTTTAAACATAAAATCCCTGAAAGACTGACGAAGTTTTCGATCGCTCAATCCCAACGAAACTTCGTAAGTCAAATCAACTTGCGAAGTCTCAAAGGCCGGTGTTCAGCAAGACTTCGACAGTTTAAACATAAAATTCATGAAAGACTGACGAAGTTTTCCATCACTCAATCCCACCGAAACTTCGTAAGTCAAATCAACTTGCGAAGTCTCAAAGGCCTAGAGCGCAGCAAGACTTCGACAGTTTAAACATAAAAACCTTGAAAGACTGACGAAGTTTTCCATCACTCAATCCCACCGAAACTTCGTAAGTCAAATCAACTTGCGAAGTCTCAAAGGCCAATAGCCAGGAAGGAATTAACAAGTTTGAATGGAATATGCTTAAAGACTGACGAAGTTTCCCACGACTTAAGCCCATTGAAACTTGGTAAATCAAAATAATTTATTTTCAAACTTCAGAAAAAATATCTAAATTCCTACTCCCTATTATTAAAACAGCTATGTTATGAAAATAGAGGAGAATAGTTACTACCACTTATACAATAGAGGTAACAATAAGGAATTAATATTTTACGAAAAAGAAAATTATCATTTCTTCCTTGAGAGATTTAAAAAGCATATATATCCACATGTAGATGTCTTTGCATATTGTTTAATGCCAAATCATTTTCATTTCTTTTTGAGAATTAATAATTTAATTGGTTTTGAAAAAGAGATTAAAAATTTCTTTATTTCCTATACAAAATCCATTAATACTTATTATAAAAGAGTTGGAAGTTTATTTCAAGGAAGATATAAAATCGAAAAGATAGATTCGGAATCTTACTATACTAGAATAATAACCTATATACATCAAAATCCGAAAGATCTTATATCAAACGGAAAGCTAAGTGATTATAAATATTCATCATATAATGCTTATTTGTCTGAAAAAGTAACATTAATACAAAAAGACGAAGTCCTTGAATGGTTTGGTGGGTTGCAAGAGTTTATTTCTATACATCAACTTGCGAAGTCTCAAAGGCCGGTGCTCAGCAAGACTTCGACAGTTTAAACATAAAATCCCTGAAAGACTGACGAAGTTTTCCATCACTCAATCCCAACGAAACTTCGTAAGTCAAATCAACTTGCGAAGCCTCAAAGGCCGGTGCTCAGCAAGACTTCGACAGTTTAAATATAAAATCCCTGAAAGACTGACGAAGTTTTCCATCACTTAAGCCCACCGAAACTTGGTAAGTCAATCAACTTGCGAAGTCTCAAAGGCCGGTGCTCAGCAAGACTTCGACAGTTTAAACATAAAATCCTTGAAAGACTGACGAAGTTTTCCATCACTCAATCCCAACGAAACTTCGTAGGTAAAATCAACTTGCGAAGTCTTAAAGGCCGGTGCCCAGCAAGACTTCGACAGTTTAAACATAAAATCCCTGAAAGACTGACGAAGTTTTCGATCGCTCAATCCCAACGAAACTTCGTAAGTCAAATCAATATCAATAAATTTTAGCTTGATTCTCGGTTGTTAACCAATATTTTAAATAACTTTAAGTTTTATCTGTTTGATATATTGCCAAAAGTTTTATCAAATAGACATAACCAGAACTAATTGCATTAAACCAAAAACAAGACTATATAAAAATGAAAATGATTGAAACCATGCGCTGGTATGGACCAGATGACATTGTGAGTTTAACAGACATTAAACAGGCTGGCTGCAGCGGGATAGTGACCGCACTGCATCACATCCCTGTTGGAGAAATCTGGACTGTTGAAGAAATTCAAAAAAGAAAAGCAGAAATTGAAAAGGCTGGTATGATATGGAGTGTTGTAGAAAGCTTACCAGTACATGAAGATATTAAAAAAAGAGGTGGTGCATACCAAACCTGGATAGAAAATTATAAAATAAGTCTCGAAAATCTTGCTTCTTGTGGAATAAAGGTGATTACCTATAATTTCATGCCTGTACTAGATTGGATGCGTACCAACCTGAAATATGAAACCGAAAGTGGTGCTTTGGCGCTGCGATTTGAAAAATCAGCATTTATAGCATTCGATTTATTTTTGTTAAAAAGAGCAAATGCAGCTGCCGATTATACTGATGAAGAAATAACAAAGGCAACCCATTATTTCGAACAGTTAACAGATACACAAAAAAATGAACTAACTGGAAATTGTTTGCAGGGCTTACCAGGCAGCAAAGATCATTTTACACCCGAACAAGTTTTAGCATTATTAGATGGCTTTAAAGGAATTACCTCTGATATTTTAAAACAAAACCTGGTACATTTTCTAAAAGAGATTACCCCTGTTACAGATGAACATGGCATGCAGATGGCCATTCACCCTGATGACCCCCCTTATCCTATTTTAGGTTTACCAAGAATCATGAGTACAGAAAAGGATGCGCAATACATTATCGATCAGGTACCAGCTAAATCAAATGGCCTTTGTTTCTGCAGTGGTTCATTTGGTGCCAGACCAGATAATGATCTTCCGGGAATGATTAAAAGGTTAGGTTCAAGAATTCACTTTCTGCACTTGAGAAGTACACAAAGAGATGAAGAAGGTAATTTTTATGAAGCCAATCACCTCGAAGGCAATGCCGATATGTTTTCGGTAGTTCGCGAGGCAGTAAAGCTGATGCATGCTGAAAACAGAACCATTCCCATGCGTCCCGATCATGGCCACCAAATGCTTGATGATTTAAGTAAGAATCCTTTTCCAGGATATTCTGCGATTGGAAGGTTAAAGGGTCTTGCTGAAATCAGGGGTTTGGAAATGGGTATCAGAAAAAGTTTATTTTAATAAAATCAGGAAGGCAATTTAGCACTAGATTGCCTTTCTACTACCGTTGGATTTAATACAATGTGCTCAGTATTTTGATAAGGATTTTCCTGATGAATCATCTTTAGAAACATCTTTGCACATTCTTTCCCCATTTGCGAGGCATGCTGATCTATCGTAGATAAGTTTGGCGTAATATAGGCTGAAAATGCCTCGTTGGCAAAACCGATTACCCCAACATCGGGCGGCATTTGATTAATTTCCTTTAGCTTTTTAATTACACCTAATGCTGTAAAATCGTCTCCAGCTACAATGGCATCTGGTTTATTTTGAAGCCTCATTAACTTTCCGGCGCCAAATCGGCCATCCTTAATCGATAATCCGCCAAAGTGAATATATTCCTCTAAAACAGGCAAATGATTATCCTGTAATGCTGCTTTGTAGCCCTTAAGCCTGTCATTGAAAATTTTGATCTGATGAATGGTAGTAATGAACGCAATGTTACGGTATCCCTGATCAATTAAGTGTTGAGTAGCCATATAACCTGCCTTAAAATCATCAAGCGTGATGGTTGGTACTGTCAGTTCTTCATCAACCCGATCGAAAAGAATAAGTGGTTTATTTTGCTTTATAATTTCCTTAAAGTGTGAGACATCCTGTGTTTCTAAAGACAATGATGCCATAATGCCGTCTACCTGAGCCTCTAACAAAGTTTTCACCCCGTTGATTTCATTTTCAACCGATTCATTTGATTGATAAATGATTACCCGGTAACCACTATCCTTCAACCCATCTTCAATGCAATGAATGATGGAGGCAAAAAAATGAGCCTGTACACTAGGCACAATTACCCCTATAATATGTGTTTTGCCTGATTTAAGTGCTGAAGCCAATCTATTCGGACTGTAATTCAATGTTTCTGCCATTTCGACCACAGCTTTACGGGTTACCTCACTTATTGCAGGAAAACCACTTAATGCTCTTGAAACAGTTGAAACCGTAATATTCAGCGCTTTAGCAATATCGTATATAGTTGTTTTTTTACTCAATTTTTGATGTAATGTTGGCGACCCTTTTCTTTGTTTTTTTTTATTTCAACCGATTGTTGGCCAATTTAACAATTAAACCTTAATGATAATATTCTTTTTGTACATGAAATACAAGAGCACATAAAAACCAAGCACATAAGTGACGGCCCAAATTAAAGATGCGTTTATTGGAGAAAAGAAGGGTGTATAGCACGTAGTATAAAATTTTTCCAACAGAACTGATTTTGTACCGTCTGCATTGGGTAGTTTAATCAGGTTCAAAATGCGTGGCATCAGGCCAGCCAGAAAAAAGACGGTGATGGCATTTACGCCGTAAACCACAAAAGGTGTGGTAATCCTTTTATAACCTTGAACATCAATTAACCAATAACAAAGTGCAAGTCCGATAGACGCCAAACCACCAGCATACAACACGTAGGAACTTGTCCACAAGGCCTTGTTAATAGGAAACTGTAAATCCCAAAGTAAACCCAAAATTACAGCAGCTAAACCTGAAGTAAATAGCCAGGCTACTTTTGTAGGTTGATCTACTTCTTTATTACGCAACCACACCCCTACCAGAATGCCAAATAAGCAAGTGGCTATAGCGGGTAATGTACTCAATACCCCTTCCGGATCCCAGGTTTTTGATGATGCCCAGGTATGTGCTTCCGTTAAAATCCCTCTATCTATCCATGCGGCCAGGTTGGTTTCCTTCTCCAGATTTGCATAACCTATGCCAGGCACAGGCACGAAAGTCATAAGTGCCCAGTAAATGGCTAAAATGGCAATAAATAGTTTAAATATTCCTTTGTTAGAAACCCGTAGAAAAATGATGCTGCTTATGGTAAATACAATTCCTGTACGCTGTAAAACCCCTAACAACCTTACGGTTTGAAATGCTTCGGCCAGACTTTTTCCATCAATGATAACGGCCATAATTTTACCAAAGATGGCCAGAAAAAACCCAAGTAAATACAGTGTAATTCCTCTCTTAATGGCTTTGATGATTGTTTTTTGATGCGTAGATGGATCTGCCTTATTACTGCCCATCGCAAATGCAATTGAAACACCAACAATCCATAAGAAAAATGGAAAAATTAAATCTGTTGGTGTACAGCCATTCCACTCAGCGTGTTCTAAAGGCGCATAAATATGACTCCAGCTGCCTGGATTATTCACTAAAATCATTGCGGCGACAGTTAATCCTCTAAAGAAATCCAGAGAAAGCAGGCGTTGTTTAGGCTCGGTCATGATTTAGGGCTTGGTTTAGCAACCCAATTTAAAACTTTGCTTTTACATAGCGAAATAAATTGACCATCAAGCTAAAAGTTTTAAAAGGCCATAGCGTAATGGCAAACTCCTTCAGTCCAAAAAGTAAAATCTAATCATCCATAAAACTGGTGAAGTCTTTCCTTACATAAACCCTTCAAGACTTCGCAAGTTGAAAATCCAACCTACGAAGCTTAAAGGGATAGAGCGCAATCGGAAATTTTGTAGTCTTAAGGTTTACTTAATTACTTCTTCATCGGTTCAATCAAAGCAATTGTTCCATCAGCATTATGGGTCAACTCCGTAACTTTCACATTCCTTAGGTGAGTTTTGCCAGAAAGCTGAGTATCGTGATAGAAAATATACCATTTACCTTTAACCTCAATAATAGAATGATGCGTTGTCCATCCCTGCACTGGATTCATAAATGTACCCTGATACTTAAAGGGGCCAAAAGGACTATCGCCAATTGCCGAAGCTAAAAAGTGCGTATCACCGGTAGAATACGTAAAATAGTATTTGCCATCGTATTTATGCATCCATGCGCCTTCAAAGAAACGTCTGTCATGGTCTTTAGTAAGTAATGGTTTGCCATTTTGATCTAAAATAACCACATCTTTCACCGCACCATCAAATGTTAACATATTTTTGCTCAGCTTTGCAACCTTCGCTGTTAATGCAGGTTCATTTTCTTTTTGAGAATCTGTTTTTGAACCATTTGCATCATACTTACCATTGTTCCAGCGTTGTAATTGACCACCCCAGATGCCTCCAAAGTACATATATGTAGAGCCATCTGCATCAGTAAATACAGCCGGATCGATACTATAACTTCCTTCTATTGGCTTTGGTTCAGCTTTAAACGGACCAGCAGGGTCTTTAGCAGTAGCTACGCCAATACGAAATACATCCTGTTTATCCTTTACCGGAAAGTATAAATAGTAAGTGCCATTTTTAAATGCCGCGTCAGGTGCCCAGAGTTGGCGCCCCGCCCAGGGAATATCTTTTACACTCAAAGCTACGCCATGATCGCTTACCTTTCCATTAATACTATCCATACTCAAAATGTGGTAATCTTTCATTGCAAAATGATCTCCGTTATCATTTTCGGGTATACCAGGATCAATATCATGCGATGGATAAATGTATATCTTCCCATTAAAAACATGAGCAGATGGATCTGCTGTATATATTTCACTAATTAAAGGTTGGGAAAGATACTTCGACTTTTTACTAGTATCAGCCGTTTCAGCAGTGCTTGTTTTTTTGGCATTTTGCTGACAAGAACTGCTCACAGCAAGCGCCATAATTAAAGCCAGGCCAGATACTTTTTTAATGTTTTTCATCATCTTTAAAATTTATAAATGGTTACGATTATTTTAATGAGCTTACAAAAGTTTCTGGCGGGCCAAGGTAACTAGGTTTCAATCCGCCGAGGTCCAGCACTAATTTTTGCAATACTACTCCTGGCGTAATCATCCAGTATTTGAGGGTATGTTTACCACTATTTCCGAACTTCAATGCTGTTTTAAAGATCTTTATATTATCAGCAACAGATTTCCTCCAGGCGCCATCTGTTTTATAAGTCGCACTGATATTGATGATAACTGGTGGTTCATCATCAATAGAAACGGCAAATTTTAATCCGTCACTATTGGTAAAATCGATGGTTGGTGAGATATAGGTATTCAGATTAAATATACCTGTAGTATTTAAATAAATATCATATTCCAGGTGTGGCGTATTTACATCCAGGCTTTGAATTGAAGAAGTAACCGGAACCGGAAGCACTCCACCAATTGTCTTTCCGTAGTTTGGAATGGTTTTCCAAAATATCGGTCGGCTATTGATCACTCTGCTGTAATTTGGTGCCTCCATCGAAATATACCCATTACTGGCAACGAAAGTATTATTCTGCTGATCGGCAAATTTTGAACGATCCAACAATAGAGGAACCAATAGCTTTGTACCGTCACTCCCGGAAACCTGGAGATTAGTATTTATTTTTCCTTTAGGTGCACTATTCCAATCGATTCTGATCCAGATTCTCTTTTCATCATTTAATATTCCCTTCGCCGTACTTAATTTAACATAAGCCGGAGCTTTGATCTGATAGTTTATAGAGCCGTTACCCTTATTAAATAATTCGATATAATGTGATGGATTATGATCATCAAAAGCTGGAACGGCAACCTTTACTTTTTCTTTACTCACCCACGAAGAATCACTTCCTTCAATAGCCAACCCCATCTGGGCTTTTGTTTGCACTGAAGTGGAAGCTTGAATGATCGTTTTCGGGATAGCATTCATTTCTGGTTGTTGCCAGGATGTATAGCCGATATGGGTCTGATCCATCATATGATCCCACTTACCACTGGCCATGGTTTTATTATAAAATTGAGTGATTTCTTCATCTCGTTTATACAATTCTGCAACTTTATTTGCCATTGCATTTGTACCTATACGACCTTGTTTAGCATAAAGTTTATTCTTGGCTACGTGATAATAAAGATCATAAAGGTTGGCACTGGCCTCTACCGGATGCATCACCAATTGATAGAAAGCATCTTTTTGGTCTGTAGGGATATTGTTATAGATGAATTTAGCCTTCTGTTCAAGTTTTCTGTAATCGGCAACTACATTTTCAAATTCGTTATAATTGGTTAAACTGTAAGTACGGTCATTCAGTAACTCTGGCTTAACCCGACCATTATATTTGGTATATAGATCAAGTATTTCAGCTATTTCTACAGCATAAGTTGCACCAAATTGTTTCTCAGACCAATTGATGGTATATTGTTTTAACTGCTCTGCAGGAATAGCATCCGGGGCCCAGGCATAATCCAGAAAGAATGAAATGGGAAATTCCATTGGCTTTAAATCACCAACATTTACAATCCAGATCTGATTGGCATTGTACTCGTAAGCGAGATTCATCTGCTCCCATATTTTTTGAATAGGATTGGTATTAATCCACTTATAATTTCTTGGATCGCCTACATAATCGAAGTGATAATAAATGCCATAACCACCCTTTCGTGGTGCTTCATTTAGCTTTGGAAGTTTTCTGATGTTGCCCCAGTTATCATCGCAAAGCAGCAAAGTAATATCGTCGGGCACCCGCATCCCTTTATCGTAATACGCTTGCACCTCTTTATAGAGTGCCCATAGTTGAGGGGTTTCTGAAGCAGGTTTTTTTGTTACTTTTTGAATGATTTCACGCTGATCTTTTACAATCTTTTCCAGTAAAGCTGTAGCCGTTCCCTCTGTCATCGGTTCATCTCCATCACCACGCATGCCAACCGTAATGATTTGCTCTTTATCTGCAACACGTTTTAAACCACTTTCCCAAAAAGCCCGCAATTGCTCGGGATTCTGATCATAATTCCATTTGCCACCTTTATATCTTTTCCATTCGTCATGCGCCCTGGCTAATGGTTCATGGTGAGAAGTTCCAATTACAACACCATATTCATCAGCCAAAACCGGATTCATTGGGTCATCATCATTAAAAGCACTTCCCCACATGGCTGGCCACAGGTAATTGCCTTTTAAACGAAGAATTAATTCAAACACTTTACCATAAAACTTACTGTTAAACCCACCAAACTCCTTTTTACTCCATCCAGAAAGTGCCGGCGCTTCATCATTTAGAAAAATACCGCGATATTTTACCGCAGGCGAAGCAATGAGGTGTCTGCCAGAAGTGGCAAAAAGCACTTCGCTTTTTTTAACTGGTACATCGGCCCAGTAATACCATGGCGAAACACCAATTTGACTGGACAACTCGTATATGCCATAAATAGTTCCACGCTTATCGCTACCTGCAATTACCAGTGCCGAATCTATTCCGGGTACCGGATTTTTAATTACTTCTATTAAGGTACTTTCCCATTTCCCTGCAACGCCGGCCACATTTATTTTACCTGTTCTAATTAATTGATCTATGATGGTGCTCTTCCCTATCGTACCGATAATAATTGCCGTTCCAGCAGTTTTATCTTTGAGAAAAGCTGGTTTAAAGCCAGTAACTTTTTCTACATCAGTTTGAAGATCAGTAGCTGCCCTTATTACACCAGGCCACTCATTTCTACTCACTAAAATAGCAGATACAACTCCTTTGTTGGCCAAAGCAAAACTTCCTTTAACATAGCCTTTTGAGATGAATGGATCTGCTCCCGCAGCCATACCAATAGTTGTTAAAGCCAACATTACCATTACCAGGATTAGTTTCTTCATATCATTATTTTTTAAAATTGATGACTTCCCTGTAAGCCTTTTTAGGTTGAAGATGCTGATCAAAAAGCAATGGGTAATTTTTTCTTCCTGCTACAGGATAATTATCCAGCCAGGAGTAACGATCGGAGATATTCCAGAAAGTGACATTGGTGATTACATTTTTATAAGCTCGAAAAACCTTAAAAACCATAGCATATTTTTCCATTTGCGCTTTTTCCAATTCGGGTGTAAATGCATCAGATTCATCAGGCTTGCGGTCACGTTTCATTTTTTCCCAAGGATAAATGGAAATATCCAGCTCGGTAAACTGAATTTTCAAACCCAGTGATGAATACCGTTCTATTGCAGATCGGAGTTCAGCTTCTGTAGGTTCAACCACAGACCAGTGAGCCTGCAAGCCCACCCCATCAATTGGTATGCCTTTATCTTTCAGGCTTTTTAGAAGTTTATAAATCTGTTCCCACTTTTCAGGTCTTTCCGTATTATAATCATTGTAAAACAGCTTTGCATCCGGATCTGCCTCATGTGCATATTCAAATGCCTTTGAAATAAAATCTTCACCGCAGATCTGGTACCATTTAGAATTTCTTAAGTATTTGTTTGGATCATCATCAATGGCTTCATTAACCACATCCCAAGCATAAATTTTTCCTTTATACCGGCTTACTATTGCTGTAATATGTGTTTTTAACCGCTGCAACAATACTGCTTTTGTTACCTCTTTACCTTCGTTATCTTTGAAAAACCAATCAGGTGTTTGCTCATGCCAGCATAAATTATGCCCCCGAACTTTTATGCCGTTTCTTTGTGCAAAGCTCACGATGGAATCGGCATCCTTCCAATAAAAAACTCCTTCTTTTGGCTGAATGGAAGACATTTTCATGGCATTTTCTGCAGTAATGCTATTAAATTGTTTTTTGATCAGTTGAGCTTCATCACCCTGCAGATTCCTTACCGCTAAGGCTACACCAATTGGGAAATAGTTTTTATAGTAATCTTTTAATCCCTTTGCTTTGGGATTAATGGCTTGCTGCGCATTGCTTGAATGAATATAAATCATCAATGCAAAACAAATCCATAACGACCTGGTCAATTTTAACAACTTTAGGGCACTGCTCATTTATATTTGGTTAATCAGAGAAAGCCTTACAAAATCATGTTAAGGATTTTCCTGTTCTATTTAGAATAACTAAAAGTAGAACTAATTTTATAAATCTGCAATCGGTTGCATAAAAATTTTACAATTAATCTGGCTCGCTTCTAACTTCTAAAAGCGTGGGGATTATTAAATAAAAAATCCCGCTTATTAAAGCAGGATTTTGTTGAATCTTATTCTTTGGCTAGCGGAACTTCCACACCAATTGGACCGCTTGGCTCACTTTCGTTTTTAAGCCGATCCAATGCTGTGACCAGATAACTGTATCGTTTGCCATTTTCTATATTAGTATCGATAAACGACACATAATCTTCAAAACTAATTCTGATGATGTTTTTTGGATCTAGTACGGAAATTTTTTCCCCTTCAGAGAAACGATAAATCACATAACCTGATGCTGTTTCTCCATCTTTAGCCTTTAATGGTTTCTCCCACTTTAAATGCACACCATCTTTTAATGCATCGGCTGATAATTGCTGTGGTTGATTAGGTGGCACTTCATCCAGCCAAGGCATTTGTGGTGGCAATGCCTGGTATTTATAATAATTATTTTTAAGTGAATCTGCAACAGATCTTGCCACTGTGCTTAATGATTTGGAACTAAAATACACACTGCCCTGAATGCGGTTGTTTTCTCTTAAATATCGGATTTGATTCGGGATTTCTGTAGGATTACGCCAGGCCAGCTCAGCACGTGAATTAACCAGATATGCAGCCTGCCCGATATAAACATGTCGGCCATAGCTATTATTACTCCACCAATCTACCAAGGTACCAAATGGCGCAACTCTTCTGGTAAAAGAGAAGTAAATCTGCGGGTTGATATAATCTACCCATCCTTCTTTCACCCACTTACGGCTATCAGCAAAAAGTTCAGCGTAATTCGATAAGCCAGCTGTAGCCGATCCTTCCGGATCTTCGTTTTTATTTCTCCAGATTCCAAAAGGGCTGACTCCAAATTTCACCCATTTTTTGTAATGGTGAATACTGTCATCAAGTTCTTTAATTAACAGATTAACATTATTCCTTCGCCAGTCTCTGATATCAGTAAAGTCTTCCTTATATTTATTGAATGTGTCCGAATCATTAATGGTTTGCCCTTCAAGTTTATAAGGATAAAAATAATCATCAAAGTGGATTCCATCTACATCATATTCCTTAACTACATCTAAAATAACCTGAACGATATATCCTCTGACCTCGGGTATACCCGGATCAAACTGCTTTTTACCCCCATAAGTAAAAAACCATGTAGGGTGTTTTCTAAAGGCATGATTCTCACTAAAAACAGTACTGCTACTCATACTGGCCCGATAAGGATTAAACCATGCATGCAATTCCATTCCTCTGCTATGAGATTCTTTAATGGCAAAATCTAGAGGATCATATCCTGGAGCTGGTGCTAAGCCTTGTCTCCCCATTAACCACTGGCTCCAGGGTTCGCGAGATTTGGCATAGAAAGCATCACCTGCCGGCCTCACTTGCAAAAGAATGGCATTCATACCTTGTGCTTTATGTCGTTCAAGAATTCCAATCAACTCTTGTTTTTGCTGATCAACGCTTAAACCCGGTCTTGATGGCCAATCGATATTCGTTACTGTAGCTACCCAAACGCCCCTAAATTCTCTTTTTGGTGCAATTTTTGTTGATGGTTGGGCATTTGATATATATGGTAGTATAATTACAATTAAAAGTGCGTATAGAAAGTTTTTAAGCATTATTCTGTCTTGTTTTTTATTCGGGATGTTTATTTGTGCGTGTAATACAAATGAATGTTAGCAATTAAACGATTTTTTTTAAAAACTCTTATAAATTTTATTATTAATTCTATTTTGCGCCTTGCTAAATTAATTGTATCCCCAAATACCTATGGGACAACAAAAGTATATTAATTTGAGAAGATACAGCATTATTTAAATGGAACCACAAAAGATTAATAAGGGAGATAGGAATAAAATTTACTTTCTGATCATAGTTATAGCCGCACTTGTTGGAACAAACGCTTACTTATTTTTTAAAGACAAACAACAAAGCAAAAAGTTTGTAACCGTAAGTACAGAAAAAGATAAGCTTCGTTTAGAAGTAGAAAAAATAGAGGTAGAACTTGATAAAGTAAATGCACTGAATCTTAATTTGAATGATAAACTTGTTGAGGAGCAGAAACTGGCCAGAGCAAAAATTGAAGAACTGAAGATTGCCCTGGAAAAGGGAGAGCTCACCCAAAAAGAGTTAGATAAAGCCAATAAACAAATTAGTGATCTTAAGGTTTTTGTAAAGAATTATAACGATCAGATTATCCAGCTCCAGAAAGACAACATTTTCCTTAAAAATAGCCGCGATAGCTTAGAAAACACCCTAAAAAACATGAGCAGTAAGGCCTCCAGTCTGGAGGATGAAAATGCAAACCTTAATGCCAAGGTTAAGACCGCAGCATCATTAAAGCTCCAGAATGCCGAAATCATTGCTTTCAAAACAAAATCAAGTGGCAAAAAAATTCAGGTAACTAAATCTTCCACTGCAGAAAAATTAAGTGTTCGCTTTAATATCATTCCAAACGATCTCGCCGAAAAAGGCCACCACAATATTTACTTAAGAGTTTTTGATCCGGCCGGGAATTTACTTGCTGATGATGGCGATCGTTTTGAAGCTGATGGCCAGGAAATGCAATTTAGCCATTCCATCTATATTGATTACAATAATGACAACAGTTCTTATGTAATTAACTGGAAAAATCCAAAATCATTTATGAAAGGTATTTACACTGTTATTTTATACACCAGTGGAAACACATTGGGTAAAGCTCAGATTGAATTAAAATAAGCTTAATTTATACAAGAGGGAATGTAAGATAGAAGGTGGTACCCACATCTGGAACCGAAGTAAAGCTGACATCTCCACCTGCATTTTCTACTGCCTGTTTCACAAAAGCCAAACCAAGCCCCGTTCCTGAAGTTTTAGTAGTAAAGTTTGGCACAAAAATTTTATCGTGTAATACCAGTGGTATCCCCTTTCCATTATCTTTAATTTCTACAAAGGCGTGCGATTTGTCATTATATAAAATAACGCTTACGCAACACTGATCATGCCCTTCAATTGCCTCAATAGCATTCTTAAACAGGTTATTGAAAGTTCTAAGCAGCTGATCGTGATCTGCCAATATATGAATCTGCTGACTTGATTTATCAAGCAGATTTATTTCCACATCTCCGGTATTTTTGTAAACTTCTCTGGCTTGATCTAAAACGGGCAGAATTTCTATCCGCTCTAATTTAGTATCAGGCATTTTAGCAAAATTTGAAAACTCAGATGCTATTTTTGAAAGGCTGTCTATCTGTTCAATAAATGATTTGCTAAACTTTTTAAACTTAACTTCAAAATTGGGATCATTTTCCCTCCATGATTTCTCAAGCAGCTGTACACCTAATTTTAAAGGTGTTAATGGGTTTTTAATTTCATGCGCTACCTGTTTCGCCATCTCCCGCCAGGCACTTTCCCTTTCAGAACGGGCAAGTTTAACGGCACTCGCCTCTAAAGCAGCAATCATACTATTGTATTCTTTAATTAAGGATCCGATTTCATCGTGCCTGCGCCACACAATAGGCTCATTGCGTTGTCCAATTCTGGTTCTGCTAATGCTTTGCTGAATAAATGTTAGCGGGCTCGTAATTTGATTGGCCAGGAATACGGCCAAAACACCTACCGCAACAAATACCAAAGCGTAAATATTAATCAGGTTACTTACAAAAAGCGCAATCTTATCAGAATATTCTTCTTCATTAGAGTAATTGGGCAAACCAATATAGGCAATGGTTTCATTCTGTGCATTCCGAATGGGTGCATAAGCTGCTGCATAAGTCAGGTTACCCACCTTCTCCTCCGGATTAATATATTCTGATCGTTTTAATTGTGTAAGATAAGTATATGCCAGTGGTCCCATCTTCCTACCAATTACCTTGTAACTATACAACTTTGGATAGGTGGTCATAATTAAGTTGCCCTGGGTATCATAAAGATTTAGATCTGCATTATTAATATCTGCAAAATTGTTAAAATCCGCAACGGCATTCTCGTCATCTTTAATGCCGCCACTAAACACCTGTTTCTCAAAATTCTGTTGTACTTTTCTGATCTTGTCTTTAATGGCTGCATTCTGCTGCCCCCGGTATTCATTATCCATATAATAATAAGTGACCCAACCTACAATAAGCAAAGTAGCCACAACAGAGAGCACAATAGAAACCTGAATACGTGTTTTGTATAATATTTTGTTTGCATTAATCATGAGTGAGCGATTAATGCTAAACCAGCCCACCCTTTCATCATCCAGGTTTTTAATTAACCACACCAATCCATAAAGGAGTATAGAGAAAATGATAAAAACCAGAAAGAAAAATGATAATGCTGCCAGGCGCTCAACATAGCCAACTTTTTCTTTACTGATGATCACCATTTTATTGTCTGATGGCTTATAAATCAGATGGCTGTATTGAAGTGTTTTATCACTACTGGTTACAAAATCATCCTTTTTGCCTTTGAAATTTCTTCCATCCAAAGGATAGGTATAATTTCCAGATTGATTTAACAGGCGGTTATTGTTATAGAATGCTATGGAATATCCTCTGAAATCTTCATCTCTGATTAACTTTTGATCACCAAGCAGATCAGGTAATCTATTATTATAATTATAGGGTTTTGATCTAAGCTCGATCACCAGCGTACCTAATAATGAACCCTGATCAATAACAGATATAATTCCAAAATAATCCTGATAACCAAACGTGTTGTTTACCTGATAAAAATAGTTCCCCCCATTTATCTTTACAGAACCAGATTCTACTAGTTCTTTGTATTTGGAGAATGCCTGACTTCTAATATTATTGATGCTTAAGCCATCTTTATTATAGGGATAAATCTGATAATCATATCTTGATAAATACCCATCCATATAGCTTTTGATATGGTTTTTTAAAACAGTATAATTGGTTTCTGCACCTTGCCTAAAATATCGAACCAAAAACTCATCGTTGAGCAATTGTGATTCGAGTACACCTAATGAAATAATAGCATTGGGATCTTCGGAAGACTGTATTTTACGCGCAAGCGGTTCGCGCAGGCTACGCTCTTTAATATCTTTGTATTTGATGTATTTGATAGAGGTATTAAATGCCAGACAGAAGAAAACTATGGCAAACAATCCTACCGAAAATCTTATTCCCTCCACATAAATACCTCTTGCGATAATAAATAATATGAGCGCAAAAACAATAAAAAACGCGGTAAAGTCAGTTAATACCTTATATACAAATAATGCAGCGAAGCCAGTTAAAAAGATAATCAGTCTTTCTCTATTGGTAACCTTAAGCGGAAGGCTAATGGTGGCAGCGATAACAGTAATCAGATAGATTTGAAACCACACCAGACAAAGTATAACGATACTTACCCAACTGGAACCACTCAGTTTTAAAATATTTATAATTTCAAAATTAATTCTGGAATTATAAATCAGTCCGAAGAATACCTCATCACTAAAATAGGCTACAATACCGATGAAGACCAATAAAATCGCATGAATGAAGATGCCGAGAAACTTGCTCCTTTTAATCCATCCGGCAAACTGATACTCTTCTTTATGATTATAAACAAATAGCAGAAACCAGGTTAAAGAAAAGACATTCAGTAGGAAATCGCCCAGAGATGGCATCAAAAAACTATCTCCGTAAATCCTCGGATCAAAAAGTGAGAGAGAAAAATGATGGTTAAACCAACCATAATATAAATCGGAGAACCGAAACAATGCGAAAAAAGCCAGTAAAAGAAATGTACCTGAAACGAGGTAACCTTTTTTGGCAATGAGCGCACTTAACGAATTAAAAAACATGCAGATACAAAGCATTCCCCCAATAAAGAGCCAAAGCTGTGTAATTGAATAATAGTCGTTGGTATACCCTGGTTTTATTTTTAAGCCAAACAAAAATTTGTTATCCAGGCTTTTTATAGCATAAACATCCTTATCAGTAAAAGAGGCTAGCGTTAATATTTTAGAATTGGTTAGGAATGGATCTAAATCATTTTTAAAATATTGGGTTTCCTTAAAAGGATACTGGGATTGGATGCCGATCAGGAATACAAAACTAAAATCGCCATCTGTACGCTTAATAACTTCATACCATCCGTTATAAAAAAACAGTACCGATTTCCCTTCTCTAATAGTAGACAGATCAATATCCGTTACTTTGTAGGTACTCCAGAATTTTAATTGATTATGGTGAAAAGTTAAGAGATTAATCCCTTTATTTTGCCTGTAATTGGTTAAAAAATCAATGGCATCTTTAGGGTTTTGATGCAATTGTTTTGCTTTTTGTACTTCTTTTTTATCGGATAGAAAATCTGCTACAATCTTCTCCTTGATCAGGAGATTGGTTTGAACCTCTCTCGCATATCTTTCCAGCAGCTCAGATTTGGTGGTAAATTTGCTTAAAGTGATAGAGGTTGTGATCAGACAACAGGCCAATACAAACAGCAGAAATCTAATTTTTACACCAAAGCTCAATGTCATTAATTTTGATAATAATAAATATAAACAAAAACAGCGCCACAAACGGTGTGTTTATGGCGCTGCGTAATTATTTTACGGCATAAAAGATCAGGCAATATTGGCGCTACTGGTTTGCACTTCTCTGCTTACCTTTTTTACTAATCCCTGTAAAACATTACCTGGCCCTACCTCAACAAATTCTGTGGCTTGATCTGCCAGCATATTTTCAACGGTTTGTGTCCACCTTACGGCTCCGGTTAATTGCTTAATCAGGTTTCCCTTTATTTGTTCTGGGTCTGTATATGGCTTTGCATCCACATTCTGATAAACCGGGCAAACCGGAGTAGAAATATGGGTGGCTTCAATTGCAGCTTGTAGTTCAATTTTAGCAGGCTCCATTAAAGGGGAGTGAAATGCACCACCCACATTTAATTTTAAGGCTCTTTTTGCACCAGCTTCGGTTAATTTAGCACATGCCAGGTTTATTCCTTCAATACTGCCGGAAATAACCAATTGGCCCGGACAGTTGTAATTTGCCGGAACAACAACTGCATCAATTTCTGCACAAATTTTTTCAACCACATCATCAGCTAAGCCTAAAATTGCAGCCATAGTAGAAGGTTGTGCTTCACATGCTTTTTGCATCGCGTTTGCACGTGCAATAACCAACTTAAACCCATCTTCAAAAGACAAAGCATTTGCTGCAACGAGCGCAGAAAACTCTCCCAATGAATGCCCTGCTACCATATCAGGCTTAAAGTCTGCCCCTAAAACCTTTGCTAAAATAACAGAATGCAAAAAGATTGCGGGCTGTGTTACATTGGTTTGTTTAAGCTCTTCATCAGTTCCGCTGAACATAATATCACTAATGCGGAAACCGATAATTTCATTTGCTTTTTCAAATAATTCTGCAGCTTTGAGATTTTCATAAAGATCTTTACCCATACCTACAAATTGTGCTCCTTGTCCAGGAAAAATATATGCTTTCATTATAATTTTGTTTGGCGTACTACGGTTAGCGTTTAATCCTGATACTTTCTACTTGTACTCACTGGTTAATCTAAACTCGCAGTAATTAACCTTAAAAATTCAGCCCTTGTTTTATCGTTACTTAAAAATGTACCTGTAAAGGCAGAAGTTGTGGTAACAGAGTTTTGTTTTTGAACACCTCGCATGGACATGCATAAATGCTTACACTCCATCACTACTGCAACGCCCATAGGACTCAGGGTATTTTGAATACAATCCCTAATTTCGTTGGTTAAACGTTCCTGTACTTGTAAACGGCGGGAAAAGGCATCTACTACCCGAGGTATTTTACTTAAGCCAACAATATGTCCGTTAGGAATATAGGCAATGTGTGCTTTACCAAAAAACGGCAACATATGGTGTTCACACATGGAGTAAACTTCAATATCTTTCACTACAACCATCTGGCTATAATCTTCCTTAAACATCGCCGATTTTAAAATCTCATCTGGTTTGATATCATAGCCATGGGTTAAATATTGGAGCGCCTTTGCTACACGTTCAGGCGTTTTCACCAAACCTTCGCGTTCAGGATCTTCACCTAACTGACTCAGAATATCCTTGTAATGGGCAGCTACTGCCTCAATTTTTTCATCGTTGTAGCGATCTATTTTAACATAGCCATCTCTCGATTCGCCATTTAATGCCTCTTTAGTACTCATTAATATAGGGTTTTAACCAAAGTATTCAACATAGTTATTTTCAGTTTCGTAGATTTTAACACTGTGAAGCAAGGCACCACCTTCTGTAATTGGTGCCAGTAGCTGATTCCAGATTTCGATAGCTAAATTTTCTGTTGAAGCCAGCTTGCCTTTCATAAAGTCTACATCCAGATTTAAATTTTTATGGTCAACCTTATCTACAACATAAATGTTCATCACATCTTTTAGCCACTTTAAATCTACCAGAAAACCGGTTTCAGGATTAACTTCACCTTTCACTGTAACATATAACCAATAATTATGACCGTGCCAGTTTGGATTTGCGCACTTGCCATAAACTTCATTATTTTTGTCATCATCCCAATCGGTTCTTGCCAACTTGTGGGCCGCATTAAATGATGCTTTTCTTGTTATATAAATCATTACTATTGAATAAACGGCAAATATAATCATAATGACTTAAGCCTAAACATCAAAGCATAAAGAAACCAGAGTTAAATGATACAATCCGCTAATTTTACCTTATGAAAACCTTAATTGTAGCCGCCACAAGAGCCGAACTTGCTTTTTTTTATCAGCATTATCACCTTCCGGAATATGATTTTGTAGAAAATAAGCATTTCGATATACTAATTACTGGCGTTGGGATGGTTGCAACGGCCTTTGCTCTTGGTCAATATTTAACCAAAAACTATCATCTGGTGGTGAATTTCGGAATTGCCGGCTGTTTTGATCGTGATATTGAATTGGGTACGTTGTTAAATATTACTGAAGATAGTTTGGCTGAACTTGGGGCAGAAAACGGAGATGAATTTCTAACCATAAAAGATTTAGGTTTAGGAGAAAATCATTTTACATCGAGAAGCAAAAAAAATATTGATTTGCCATCCGTGACAGGCATAACGGTAAACCGTGTAACAGGAAGTGAAAAAAGCATTAAAAATCTAAAGAACAGATTCAGGCCCACTACTGAGAGCATGGAGGGTGCAGCCGTTTTCTATGCCTGTAAACAGGCAAATATCGATTGTATTCAAATCCGTAGTGTATCTAATTATGTTGAACCACGCAATAAAGAAAATTGGAAAATTGGTTTAGCCATAAAAAATTTAAATAACTGGGCCATTTCCTTTATTGAAGAAATGAATTCATGATGACGTTTTAATTTCCGGCATGCTTTAATTTTGAACTTATGAAACTTACACTTGGATTTTCTCCTTGCCCTAATGATACATTTATATTTGATGCACTCATTCATCATAAAATAGATACCGAAGGATTAACCTTTGAAGTGAGCTATGATGACGTTGAAACCTTGAATCAGAAAGCGATGAAAGGCCAGCTGGACATTACCAAACTAAGTTTTCATGCCTTTGCTTATGCTGCCAGTCAATATGCACTTCTTGATGCAGGTAGCGCTTTGGGGTTTGGCGTTGGCCCATTGTTAATTAGTCATAAATTCGATCAGGAAACATTAGCAGAAAAAATAAAAAGTGATCCCGGCAGTCTTCGTGTTGGAATTCCAGGGAAGTATACTACAGCTAATTTTTTGTTGGGCATTGCCTATCCTGAGTTTCAAAACAAACAGGAATTGGTTTTTTCTGAAATTGAAACAGCTTTACTGGAAGATTGGATTGATTTAGGTTTAATTATCCATGAAAACAGATTTACCTATGAAGATAAAGGTTTAACCAAAATTGTAGATCTTGGCGATTACTGGGAGAAATTGACGGGTTGTGCCATTCCTTTAGGCGGAATTGTAATTAACCGGAACTTAGATCGTGAGGTGCAATTAAAAGTAAACAGACTCATCCGTGAATCTGTTGAATATGCATTTGCCCATCCAAAATCCGGAATTGATTTTATTCGTGAACATGCACAGGCCATGGATGAAGGCGTAATGTATAAACACATTGAACTTTACGTAAATAAGTACAGCATTAACCTTGGCGAAGAAGGCCGAAAAGCGGTAGACACATTATTTAATCTTGCTCAGGAAAGGAATATTATTCCTGCTATTCAAGAGCATCTGTACATTTAAAAGGGCTGAAAGTTTAAATGTTTGAAAGTTGATGTCTTTGCCTAAAACATTTCAACTTTACAACATCATAACGTTTGAATGCAAATAAATTTTATGTTTAAAGAGATTAAAATCCGGAAGGCTAAATGCTAGGAGGTTGATTTCGTCGCCCAAAACATTTCAACTTTACAACATTTGAACACTATACTTAACTTACCAATAACTTGTATCCCTTACCATGAACGTTAATAATCTCCACATTCGAATCTCCTTTTAAGTATTTTCGTAGTTTACTTAAAAATACATCCATGCTTCGTCCGTTGAAATAATTATCATCATGCCAGATACTTAAAAGCGCTTCTTCCCTGGTTAAAACCGTGTTTTTCTTTAAGCATAACAAGCGCAACAATTCTGCTTCTTTTGTTGATAGCTTTTGTTGCTGCTCATGATGGGTGATAATCTGAGTGGTATAATCAAAATTATATTCGCCTATCGCAAATTGTGTTTCCGGGGCTTCTTCAGCCTGATCACCTTTGCTTGCTACACGTTTAAACATCGCATTAATTCTGAGCAAAAGTTCTTCAATACGAAAGGGCTTCGTGATATAATCATCACCTCCTAAATCGTATGCGGCAGATTTATCTTCAAGCATGGTTTTCGCGGTGGCAAATATAATCGGAACCTGTGCATTTACTTTCCTAACATCCTTACCCAGTGTAAATCCATCCTTTTTAGGCATCATCACATCAAAAATACAAAGATCAAAACTTTGTTTGTTAAAGGCCTTTAAACCTTCTTCCCCATCATTGCATAGCACCACATCAAACTTACCTTTTAACTGCAAATAATCTTGTAGCAATAAACCTAAATTTGGATCGTCCTCAACCAGAAGTATTTTTTTCATTTTCTTAATTTTATTCACATATGTAGCATGGCTACACCAAATGTTTGATGCTGAATATGCATGGTGGTTTAATTATTGCAGATGATTAATACCACGATGTTAGGTAAAATCTCCTTGTAAAAAACCAATGTATCGACCAATTATGCTTATCTGCCGATATTTACTTGATTTATAAAGGTAAAGATATTTCAAAAGTTGTTCCTTTATCTTTTTCGCTATTTACTTTTATAGTGCCGTTTAACTTTTTTATTATATCCTGAACATAATTTAAGCCCAGGCCGAAACCTTTTACATCATGTAAGTTGCCAGTAGGAACACGGTAAAACTGGTCAAAAATTCTTTTTGATTGTTCCTTTGTCATCCCTATTCCCCGATCAGAGATTTCAATAATCAGGTGTTTATTGGTATTTCTAGTCGAAATCGTAATCTCAGGCACTTCTGCACTATACTTATTTGCGTTATCAATCAGGTTATAAAGTACGTTAGAAAGATGCAGCTCATCGCCATAAACAACTGCATTTGTAGCATCGGTATGAAGGTTAATGATGGCATTACGTTTCTGTAACTGTAGTTCCATGCTGTCTAAAACAATAATGATCAGATCATTCATATCCACCTCAGTGTTTTCCATTTTAAGCTCTCCTTTTTCTAGTCTGGCGATACTTAAAACCCGTTCTATATGACTTCCTAAACGAACATTTTCATCATAAATAATATTGGCAAGCCTGCTCAACCTACTTTTATCTTCAGTAACTTCCGGATCTTTAAGTGCTTCACTGGCAATCATAATGGTGGCCACAGGTGTTTTAAACTCATGGGTCATATTATTGATGAAATCGGTTTTCATTTCTGATATTTTCTTCTGCTTTAGAATGGCATAAAGGGTATAAGAAAAAATGAAAACCAATACCAGCAGTAAACCAACTGACGAAGCAAGCGTTACACTTAGATTCGATAAAATAGCAGAATTTTTATTCGGGAAACTTACAATTAAAGTTCCGGGATCACGAAATAAATCATTACCAAAAAGTGGAATTTTATACGTATTCTCTGGTAGAAATTCTTTTTTAATATTTGAGGCTTCCATGTATAAAACAGAATCTTTTTTCGCCAGTGAAATTTTAAAAGAAGGTTTCTGGTTAATATTATGGGTGAGCAATTCTTCTTTCAGGAGGGCACCGAGTACATCGAAATTAATGCGTTGATACAAAGGAACGTTTACTTCCTGTAACTCTTTAGAAACATCTTCTACCATACTTAAGCGTGTGTAAGAGAAGGTATCTTTTCCAAGAGATGCGATTTTGAGTTCGAGCCTTTTTTTGGCAATTTCATCCTGCCGTTTAAATTTTTTCTCTAGGTCATCAGAAATTTTTGGCAATCCAACCAGTAATGGATTTCCCGTCATTGGATCAGCCACTAAATACCTGATGGTATCTGGTAGGTTTTGAGGTGTTCTGAAATTAAAAGTTTTTGAATCAGGAGAAATCAGCTTTGTCCTCATGCTATAACCCTTCAGGTTTAAACTATTCAAGTCGACCAACGCATCAACTTCCACATCCAAACGGGTACCCGTAATAGATGCCTTTGGTGCTGAAAGTGATTTAAATTCTTTTTCAGAAATCAGCTTTGGTCCACGATAAGAAGCCCTGATTATGCTATCCTGCTGGTTCAGGTAATTTTCGATCTGGCTCTCCCGCTCCGCCTGCCTTAGTTCAGACTCCTGCGCATATTGTTGCCTTAAATCTTTAATATCAAGCGCTCTTTGTCTGGAATCCTGTAAACGCCTCAATTTATTTTCAGCATCTTTTTTATTGAGGTGATCGGCTACATTTAAGCGTTCTACTTTTTTAACCACATTGGCTAAGGTCTGATTTACCTGTTCATCAAAAAGCTGAGATTTTAAATAATAAGCCTCCCTGATGTAATATAACTGCATCACAAAAACGCCCAGTAGCGCTACAGTCATTAAAACAGTTATAAACCAAAAGCTTCTTTTTTTCATTAACGTGGTATTGCCTTACCTTTTAAAAGAGATAACAGAAAGGATTTTTAATTAATCAGATACCAAAAATAGTGATTAGTGAAATGAGAAGATTGTTTTTAACATATTTTAACAAGGGTTATGATGCTGAAAATGAAGATTTAAGCGAGGCGATTGCCTCGGCATGGTTCAAAATTTATTATAAGCATAATATAAACAAGTTATTGAAAAACCATTAATTCTCATTTGCATCCACTTTGTCGTGCATATTTCTATTTAGATCAGAAATATGAACTTTAGGAAGTGTCTTTTTGATCTTATCATAAACTTCATCGGATATAATAGAGCCTGTTAAGTTAATCGTCTTAAGATTTTTAATTTGTTGAAGTACAGTACAAATATCCTCAACATTGGATTTTCGATGTAAACAAATAGCGACATACTTTAACTTTGGTAATGCTTGCAATTCATTAGGCAAATGAGTTATAAAAATACCACTCAACGTTAACGTTTCAAGAAATTTAAAATTTTTTATAAAAACCGGTAAATCATAATAAACGGGATCTACGGGCATTTCATTATTTGGTGGATAGATAGTCCAACCAGATGTGTAAATCGTAATAGAATTTAATTCTAAAGTTTTAGGGTTATTGATCAAATAGCTTTCAGTGAATTCACTTACTAAGAATTCCTTGTGTTTAACTTCATTAAATGCCATAGTGAGGTAGGTAAATAAAATTCCTAAAAATATAATTAATTTATTTTTCATATTATAAATTCTTAATCCGATCTTTTAATGCAAAAAAAGCTCGGTTAGCATCTTTTGTAAGACCTTCTTCAATTCTGAAGAATATTTTTTGTTCTCCATCTGAATTTTTAATAGTAGACATACTTGTAATCTCATTTATGGCTTGAGGACCCAAATTAGAGTTCTTTAGCTTTTTCCATGCTTCTTGATCAAAAACAAGTACAGCGGCACTCATATATGAAATGTTTGCCCTATGCCTTGTTTGCTTTACTCCTTCTTGTAACATCTTAAATAAAGATTCAGGAGTGTTAGCTTGTGCATTAAGCGTTTTTACTTCGTATGCAATTGTTGTTTCTTTTATCGGTCCTACTGTGAGGCCATCAGGATGGTGCATTCTCATTTGCTGATAATTACCGTCCAAATCTGTATAGTTTATAGCAATTTCATATCCTGAACCATTAATAAATGGAATATTCCGAACAACAAGTGCATCAATATGTGTTGTTCCGAACATCTTAGCTACAAACATATTAGCCGGAGGAGACGTCGGTATTGAAGTTAGTCTTGATACAAATAATCCTTCTCCGATAGCCCCAATTGCCTTCCTGTAACCATCTCCTGCATCCATTCCTTTGGTAGTCAAGTGAAAATGTGCTAAAGATGTATTATTAGCTCCTAAAAGTGCATAATAAATATATGGATTAAAATTATATATAGCTTGTGAAACAGGATGATTTGAGTCATAATCTGGCAAAACTACACTTGGAGTATAAATGTCATATCCATTTATAGTAAATGTTGAATTACCAATATTTGTTAAATTCATTAAAGTATTATCATTTCCCGCATCCCTATCACTAAAATATTGATCGGGACCAGTAAATACATCTCTAACAAAATCTTCAATATTATTAGGATTCGCATTCAAATACTCCACTGCCCAGTTTACAAATGCTTTGTTTTCAGAGGAATTTCCATTTGTAACTAGGTAATCATCTAAAGCCAAATAAATATCATTATGCTCCAATAAGAAATTTCGTTTTACAGCATCCGTAATCCCCATAAAATTAATAATATGATCTAATATTGGTGATGTTGGGATAGATTCCACAGGTATTGGAACAACCCCTGGTCCGTTGCAGGGTAAGATCCAGTGTGTACCAGCCGGAGGAGTTGTCGTAGGCATAACATAGTTAGGATCAGGGTTACAACTTGGAGAATAATCCCCAGGTGATGCGCCGCCACCTCCAGAGCCACCTCCGCCGCCACCCACTCCGCCACCCGTACCACCGCCTGGATTTCCTGGAGGATTATCACAAAGAGCACATTCTGGTGGAGGAATATTACAAATTGTTCTGGCACAAATGTCGCACATATCACATTTACTTTTATCAACACAGGTACATTTTGAACCTCCATCACGCTGAAATGTTATACAAGTAAAAATTGGCGGTTCTGGATCTGAGCTGGAGAGTGAGGGAGAGGTGGATGCCTTAAGCTTATTCTTTAGCGAGACCGCATTATAAGAAGGCAATTTTCCATAACTTAAATTTTTGATTAATTTACCGTTCCAATCGCTTACCCTAATCTTTCCACTATATTGATTTCGATTACCATATAACCAGCTAGAGTCTGGCTGCAAAACCACCCATTCAGCATGCACAACCTGCAAGCTGTCTTTGTACATCATTAAATAGTTCAAACTTGATAAGGGTACGACTGCTTTAGTTTTAGAATTTACTACAGCATATACTTTCCCAAAATCAATTGGTATTTTTAGCGCACCACCTGTTGAAATTATTTTTTGATATGCATAATCCCACATCGGTTCTTTGCTATTTAAAATCTTTTCAAAAGTGATTTCATCTCCAGCATCTACCGAACCTCCAGTTGACATCATTGTTTTAGATTTCGATAGATGTTTTAAATTGGCATCGAAATACTGCTTAGCCTCTGCATAGATATTGAACTTTTAAGAATCGGGGAGTTCGGCTGCAAGAGATCTTTTTTACAACCTTGAGCAAAAAAAAGGCACAGTAGAGTCAGGCAAGCTATCGCCATACCCTTGTTAAGGGTTAATTTTTTCATCGTTAATTTAAATTTTTAGGTTAGAGAGGGATGACGAATAAATATAGCACTGTATTTAATATATAAAATGTGAAATTTAAAATTTTACACGAAATATAATACGATAACACTGGAAACCATCTATTACAGCTTTCCATTTGATTTTATTACACAAAACCTAGTATAGCAATATTAGTTGACTAAAATAATTATGCTAAAAAAAATGATTCTTAAAAAAAATGCCGGAGCAAAAGCTCCGGCATGGTTCAAAATTGTTTGCTTAAAAAAGATTCTTTATTTAGAAAGGCAAATCATCATCTTCACCTGGCGCATTGCTCACATCAACCGGAGCAGCATAAGCTGGAGCTGCTGCTGATGGAGCACCTGCTGCAACAGCATTGATTCTCCAGATTACCAGACTATTGAAATAAGATGTTTTACCTGTTTTGTCTGTCCATGGGCGACCACGTAAATTAAAGAAAACCTCAACCTCATCACCCGCTTTAAATGTATCTAATAATGCAGTTTTATCTTGTAAAGCCTCAAAACGAATATATTCTGGGTATGTTGGATTTTCTGCGTATTCTACTATTAAATCACGTTTTTTAAACGTTTCACTCACTTGCTGCGTTGCACCTACTTCGTGTACTTTTCCTTTAATTTCCATAACTAATACTAATAATGTACGTATAAAAGCCAAATCTCTATAATTTTATTGATAACTTCGCATATATTATGATGCAAGTTTTCCACAATAAAAGCAGGGTAATTATCACCTGCAATAAACGCCTTTCTCCTTATTTACAAGATGAAGTTACAGCTTTAGGCTATACCATAGAAAGGGCTTTTCAAACCGGCGTTGAGCTCAATATCACCCTTACAGAGTGTATTAAGCTAAATTTAAACCTGCGTTGCGCCAGTCAGATTTTATACTCAATTAAAAGTTTTAAGGCCATCACTCCTGATGACCTATATAATGAAATAGCAGCTATTGAATGGGAAGAATTAATTGATTTTGCCGGATATTTTTCAGTAACATCTAATGTTGATAATCCTAACATTACCACACCGCTATTTGCCAATTTAAAAGTAAAAGATGCGATTGTAGATCGAATGAAAGAGAAAAAAGGGATCCGCCCGAACTCTGGTTCTGATGCAAATAAGGCTGTAGTACATTTATACTGGAAAGATGCAGATGCAGATGTATTTATGGATACCTCTGGTGAAACACTGGCAAAACATGGTTATCGTAAAATCCCTGGAAAAGCACCTATGCTAGAAGCCTTGGCTTCGGGTGTGATTTATGCAACCAAATGGGACCGGAAATCACCTTTTATCAACCCAATGTGTGGTTCTGGAACGCTGGCTATCGAAGCTGCGCTAATTGCGACCAATCGTGCGCCTGGTTTATACAGGATGAATTATGCTTTCATGCATATCTTAGGTTATGAAGAAGAAGCCTTTTTTGCAGAACGAAGAATTTTAAAAGACCAGGTAATTAAAAATACTGATTTGAAAATTATCGCTTCCGATCTTTCTGAAGATGCCGTAGAAGTAACCCGCAGAAACGCTAAAACTGCCGGGGTTGATACTTTAATTGAGTTTGAAGTATGTGATTTCGAACTCACTCCTGTACCTGAAGATGGAAAAGGAACTGTTGTTTTTAACCCAGAATATGGCGAGCGTTTGGGTGTTCATAGTAAATTAGAACTTACTTACAAACGTATGGGTGATTACATGAAAACCCAATGCAAAGGTTATTCAGGATATATTTTTACCGGCAACCCTGATTTAGCTAAAAAAATAGGCTTAAAGGCTTCCAGGAAATTGGAATTTTATAATGGAAAGCTGGATTGCCGTTTGCTTGAATATGAATTATATGATGGTTCACGCCGGGCTCCGCAAACCGAACAAGAAGTTACTTCGTAAATTTAAATGTGTACGCTCTCTACGTACCATACGTAAAATAAATAAAATATGGAATTTGATGACATGAACCACATGCCTGAATGGGAACATTTTAGCCGGTTTGGCAGAGACGATGAGGATGAAGAAAATCTATCACCATATGATGCTGAAAAGGTAAGACTAAAAGTTAACCGGGCAAAGCTTTTATACAACCAGGCCAAGGCAATTTATAAATACGCTGCGGTTTTCTGTGAAACCTTAAAGGGTGAGATGGCAGAAATAACGTCAGGCTTAATTATGCAAAATGCAATGATGCTTTGTCCCAAAATTATTGGCGCAGAGGGTGCAGATTTATATCTGTTAAGAATGGAAAATGCATCGATTATCCGTACAAATTGCAGGGAGTTGGAAACCCAAATCAAAGCCGCAGATTTATTTGGCATCTGTAATGCTGATTATAAAAATATTGTTCTGGATGAAATTGAGAAATTTCGCCTGCTATTTATTGACTGGGTAAAAAATTTTGAAAAAGATGACCATGAAGATGAATGGAGGCTATATTAAAGCCTATTCACTTTTTAGCGAGTGATAACTTAGGTGGAATAGTAAACTATTAATAATTAAGCGATCATACTCTATGGCAATGCTCCAACAATTTGATTCTTATCACTCGAAAAAGCTGTTTAATTTCACAAATTAACAAATGTAATTTACTGAGTAAAAGTAGATAAACGGAATATCTTAAACTTTTACCCCCCGGATCTGTTTATATTATACTGTTCATTTACCCCTCCGCTTAATTCCTTATAGTGCTAAAAATTATAAATTGGAAAAACTGCATGGATAAAAGGCTCGTATATATTGAAAAAATTAAAAAACAATCCTTTTTATGGAAGATGTATTAGCTTTAAAAACCAAAAACGTTGCTGGGAATATTAGAAAAATTAGAGAATACAGAGATTATACTCAAGATTATTTAGCGGCAAAATTAAAAATTTCTCAAAATGCCTACAGCAAGATTGAGCTAGGTTATAGCAAATTAACAATTGATCGGTTATTTCAGGTTTCAGAAATTTTAGAAGTTGAGGTTACACATTTATTAACGTTAAATCCCAACGATTTAATCAAGATTATTGCTGATGACGAGCATAGAGCAGCAGCGGCGAGTTAATTAACTTACCGCTGTTGATATCATTTCTTCCTTCCTGCATCTATTTCCAATATCTTTGTTGCAAATTTTTATGATGCAGGATCCCATTCAAAAAACCATTACGTTTGTTAAACAAACCTTAAAAAATGCAGAGGCTGGCCATGACTGGTTTCATATAGAGCGTGTTTTTAAAACTGCTTTGAATATCAATCAGGAAGAAAAAGGAAATGAACTGGTGATTGCGCTGGCTGCACTTTTACATGATATTGCTGATCCCAAATTTAATAATGGCGATGAAACTTTGGGGCCTAACCTGGCGCAGTCCTTTTTACAATCTATAGCAGTTGAGGAAGAAGCAGTAAATCATGTTAAACTGATTATTCAGCACATGTCTTTTAAAAATAGCTTTGATAAAAACAGCTTTACTTCAAAAGAAATGCAAATCGTTCAGGATGCAGATCGTTTAGATGCTATCGGAGCCATTGGCATTGCAAGGGCTTTTACCTATGGCGGTTTTAAAAACAGGGTGTTGTATGATCCTGCAATTAAGCCAGAAGAACATCTTTCAAAAGAAAGTTATAAAAATACCACCGCACCAACCATCAACCACTTTTATGAAAAGCTTTTGCTTTTAAAAGATATGATGAATACCGCAGCAGGGAAAAAGATTGCAGCTAAAAGACATCAGTTCATGTTAGATTACCTGGACCAATTTTACCGTGAGTGGGAGGGTAATTAATTTCAACTGCATTCTATATAAACACATCTTCTTTTATTCCCTGGCAGAGTAAACTTACGAAACTTATTTGCTAAAAATTTTAGCTTAATAACTATATTTGTTAGTAAATAAATCTCTATGTCAGACCGAATTCGTGAAAAGTTAAATATTCTTGCCGATGCTGCGAAATATGATGTTTCGTGTTCATCAAGCGGGGGCACGCGTAAAAATGATAATAAAGGTATAGGTAATAGCCATACTTCAGGCATCTGCCATACCTATACTGAAGATGGCCGTTGTGTTTCTCTTTTAAAAATTCTTTTAACCAATCACTGTATTTATGATTGTTTATTTTGTGTTTCGAGAAAAAGCAACGACATCAAACGTGCTGCTTTTACAGTAGATGAGGTGGTAGATTTAACCATGAACTTTTACCGGAGAAATTATATTGAAGGCTTATTTTTAAGTTCAGGTATTTTTAAAAATGCAGATTTTACCATGGAACGATTACTGCTGGTCTGCAAAAAACTTCGCCTCGAACAACGTTATAATGGCTATATTCATTTAAAAACCATTCCAGGTGCCAGCGAGGAATTAATTAAAGAAGCCGGTTTATACGCCGATCGGATGAGCATCAATTTAGAAATGCCAACGGAAGCAGGTCTAAAGCTTTTAGCGCCCGAAAAAAGCCATGCCGATGTTATTAAACCGCTAGGATTTGTTCAGCAAAATATTGTTCAGTTTGCTGAAGATAAAAAATTAATTAAGCACGTCCCGAAATTTGTTCCTGCAGGACAAAGTACCCAAATGGTAATTGGCGCTACGCCAGAAAGTGATAAAGATATTATGTACACCGCTAATGCTTTTTACAAAAACTTCTCTTTAAAAAGGGTTTACTATTCTGGTTATGTTCCCATTAGCAATGATAGCAGAATGCCAATTTTAGGCACTCAGCCTCCTCTACTCCGAGAAAACAGATTATATCAAACCGATTGGTTAATGAGATTTTATGGTTTTAAAGTTCAGGAAATTCTAAATGACGCTAATCCGAATCTGGATGTAGATATTGACCCAAAGCTAAGCTGGGCAATCAGAAATATGCAACACTTTCCGGTAGATATTAATAAGGCAGATTATAAAATGATTCTCCGGATTCCGGGCATTGGTGTAATGTCTGCAAAAAAAATTGTACAGGCCAGAAAATTTGGAAAATTAAGAATTGACCAATTGAAGAAGATTGGTGTAGCATATAACCGGGCAAAACATTTTATCACGTGTGCAGACAGCCCTTATCAGCTTAAAGATTATCAGGGTACACAGATCAAGGCTTTTATTATGGCCGATAGTCAAAGTAAATATTTAAAAACAGATAATAATCAACTGATATTGTTTTAATACAACAAGCCCTAATGATTTATCTTTTCGATGGTTCACTTACTGGTTTACTTACGTCCGTTTTCGAATGGTTTGAACGAAAGCCCGGACGTACTCACTTACAATTGAATGGTATTTTTCAACCTGATGCCTTCACGGAGTCGTTTGAGGTGATCACCAATGAAGAAAAAGCAGATCGCGTATGGAAAGGTCTTCAAAAAAAATTGAAGAAAGATTGGCAAAGAACATTTTACTGCAGCTATTTATCTGAAATTCCCGAAGCCTATAACCATCTTTTTCAATTCGCTATTTATATTTTTGAAAGTGAAATAGGTGCAGCGGCCAATTATGGTAATGATCATGTAGTTGCCTTATCCAAATATGCCAAAAGTGTGGAAAGAGAAAAACACCGGATGGAAGCATTCATCAGATTTCAAAAAACCAGCGATGGCCTATTTTATACGTCAATAGATCCTGATTTTAATGTATTGCCATTAATTTCAAATCACTTTAAAAATCGTTATGCCGATCAGCAATGGATTATTTATGATTTGAAACGCAAATATGGCCTTCATTATAACTTAAACACTGTAGAAGAAGTAACCATTAATTTTTCTGATGGTGCAAAAAGCCCAAATCCTTCTCCCGCCTTAATGGATGAAAAGGAAGAACTTTATGCTATTTTGTGGAAGGATTATTTTAAAAGTGCCAATATTGTCGCCAGAAAAAACACCAAACTTCACCTGCAACATGTGCCAAAAAGATATTGGAAGTATTTAACTGAAAAGCAACTGGCTTAACATCCATTTAATATAAAACCACTAAATTGCACCATGAAATTAAGTGTACTGGTTTTAATTACAGCACTTGCTGTTGCGCTTTCCATTGGCATGGTCAATTTTTATTTCGAACGCAGCTGGTACTACTTCGGAATTTCCTTTGGTGTTTCATTTCTAAGTAGCTTTCTTGTTTTTTATTATTTGTTAGAAAAATACATTTATAACAAAATAAAACTCATCTATAAACTGATCCACAATTTAAAGCTCGGAAAAGATTTAAAAGATGCATTGGGCGAATATGTAAGCTCAGACCCCATCAATGATGTTGAACACGAGGTTAAGGAATGGGCTGGCGCTAAGAAAAAAGAGATTGATTTGCTAAAAAAACAGGAGCAGTTTCGCCGTGAATTTTTATCAAATGTTTCGCACGAATTTAAAACGCCCCTTTTTGCTATTCAAGGTTATATAGAAACGCTCCAGGATTGCATTACTGATGATCCTGAAATGGCCATGAAATTCCTTAAAAAAGCAGAAAATAATGTAGAAAGACTCAGTTACCTGATTAATGATCTGGATGCCATTGCTAAACTGGAAACAGGTGAATCGCCCATCAACTTTCAAAAATTTGATTTTGTTACCCTAGCCAAAGAGGTAATGGAAAACCTGGATGACAGGGCAAAATCTAAAAATATTAAGCTTTTTTTCAAAGACAAATACACCGCAGTTACTTTTGTTAATGCAGATCGAGAAAAAATACGTCAGGTATTAATTAACCTGATTGTGAACAGCATTAAATACGGAATAGAAAACGGTGAAACAGCCATCAAGATTTTTGAACTTCACGATCAGTTTTTAATTGAAGTAACTGATAATGGTATGGGCATTGAAGAAAAACACCTTGCAAGACTTTTCGAACGTTTTTATCGTATTGATACCCACCGTGCAAGAGAGGTAGGCGGAACTGGTTTAGGTTTAGCGATTGTTAAGCACATATTAGAGGCTCACCAACAAACCATTTCTGTAAGAAGCACGCCTGGAATAGGAACTACTTTCGCATTTACGCTGCAAAAAGTCAGTTAAATTCATTAGATTCTTGATCTTCGAGGTAAATATCACCTTCTTATAATCCTAACGTAAACATTATAACAAAACGTGCCAATTTGTCACTTTTAATTTATTTTGTGTATTTTTGCAATCCCAAAATCTTTTTAAAGAATGATTGATTTACAAGTACAGGACAAAACGCATGATGAGGCCAGACAAGGTGAAGCCCTAATTTTAGATACACCAATTAAAGCCGACGCACGTAAATTATATATTGAAAGTTATGGTTGCGCCATGAATTTTGCTGATAGTGAAATTGTTGCTTCTATTCTTTCAGAAACAGGATTTGAGACCACAGGAGATTACCATCAGGCAGATGTAATTTTCATTAACACATGTTCTATCCGTGAAAACGCCGAAACCAGAGTACGAAATCGGCTATCACAATTCGGAGTGGAAAAACGTCGCAACCCTAAATTAATTGTTGGCGTTTTAGGTTGTATGGCAGAACGCCTTAAATCTAAATTCCTGGAGGAAGAAAGATTAGTAGATGTGGTTGTGGGCCCTGATGCTTACAGAGATTTGCCAAACCTAATCGAACAGGTAGAAAGTGGTCACAAAGCCGTAAATGTGTTATTGTCTCGTGAGGAAACTTATGCAGATATTAGCCCTGTTCGTTTAAATAGTAACGGAATTACCGCTTTTATCTCTATTACACGAGGCTGTAACAATATGTGTTCTTTCTGCGTTGTGCCCTTTACACGTGGGCGTGAGCGGAGCCGGGATGCACATTCTATTATTCAGGAAGCAAAATCATTATTTGAGTCGGGCTATCGGGAAGTTACCCTTTTAGGGCAAAACGTAGATTCTTATACCTGGACTTCTGAAGATGGAACTGAAATGGTGAATTTTGCACAGCTTTTAGCGCAAACAGCATCAATTCATCCAGATTTAAGGGTACGTTTTTCTACCTCTCACCCTAAAGACATCACCGATGAGGTTTTAGAAACTATTGCCAGATACGATAATATCTGTAACTATATCCATTTACCAGTTCAATCTGGTAATAGCCGCATTTTAGAATTAATGAACCGCACTTATACCCGTGAGTGGTACATCAATCGTATTGATGCCATTAAAAGGATTATTCCGGGTTGTGCAATTTCCACTGATATTATTGCCGGCTTTTGTACCGAAACCGAAGAAGAACACCAGGAAACGCTAAGCATTATGGATTATGTGGAATATGATTTTGCTTATAATTTTACTTATTCTGAAAGACCAGGAACACTTGCAGCGAGAAAACTGGCAGATGACATTCCGGAGGAAGTAAAAAAACGTCGCTTAGCAGAAATCCTGGCGAAGCAACAAGCTCATTCATTAATGCGTTTACAAGAATGGGTAGGAAAAACCGTTCGGGTTTTAATTGAAGGCACTTCAAAAAAATCTGATCAGGATTATTGCGGCCGTGGCGATAGTGGCGCAATGGCAATTTTTCCAGCTATTGAAGGTGTTAAACCAGGTGAATATGCGAATGTTTTCATTGAGAAATGTACATCAGCTACGTTGATTGGAAGAATAGTTTAAAAAGATGTTAAAGGTTACGGGTTAAAAGTTACATGGTTAGTTATAATCCATCACTTTTAACCTTTAACTTTCAACTTTGAACAAATAAAGAGTTAAATGTTACAGTGGCAAGTGATATAACATATGGCTTTCAACCTTTAACTTTCAACTTTGAACAAATAGAAAGTTACAGGTTACGAGTTAAATGTTACGCAGCTAGTGTATAACGCAAGACCTTAACATTCAACTTTTAACAATAAAGAATGGACACACAAAATATTAAACAACGATTCGGGATTATTGGCAATTCGCCCCTACTTAATCGTGCCATAGATATTGCCAGCCAAGTTGCACCAACAGATATGTCGGTTTTGATTACAGGCGAAAGCGGAAGTGGTAAGGAGGTTTTTTCACAGATTATCCATCAGATGAGTGCACGCAAGCACGGATCATTTATTGCGGTAAACTGTGGTGCTATCCCAGAAGGAACAATTGATTCTGAACTCTTTGGACATGAGAAAGGTTCCTTTACAGGTGCACATGAGGCCAGAAAAGGCTATTTTGAAGTAGCCAATGGCGGAACCATCTTCTTAGATGAGGTGGCAGAATTACCACTTGGAACCCAGGCACGCTTGCTTAGGATATTAGAAAGTGGCGAATATTTACGTGTGGGTTCATCTAAAGTTCAGAAAACTGATGTCCGTATTATTGCTGCAACAAACGTTGATGTTTATAATCGGGTAAAAAACGGAAAATTTCGGGAAGATTTATATTACAGGCTAAATACTGTTCCGTTACGGATTCCAGCTTTACAGGAACGAAAAGAGGATATTTACTTACTTTTTAGAAAATTCTCTGCAGATTTTAGTGATAAATACCGTAGCCCTTCGCTTCATTTGGAGCCAGATGCCGTACAAATTTTAACCAATTATAGCTGGCCAGGTAATGTTCGTCAACTTAAAAATATTGCTGAACAGATTTGTGTGCTCGAAAAAGATAGAAACGTTACCGGCCCCGCCATATTAAACTATATCCCAAATGAGTCTGGCAGCAACCTGCCAATGGCCATTAATTCACAATCAAAGGAAGACTTTACAGAAAGAGATATTCTTTATAAGGTTTTATTTGATATGAAAAAGGACATGGTAGAATTGAAAAAACTGGTTGCCGAAATTATACAGCATGGTGGCAACACGGCCAGCGTTCTGGCAGATAACCCTCAGTACATTAATCAATTATATAGAGATGTAGAATTACCAGGAGGACACGAACATACTTTTACTATTCAGCAGCCTAATGCAAGCAATGGTGGTAATGCTAATAATTCAGATTACTATGCCCATGATGCAGAGGAAGTTGAAGAATCGCTATCATTAATCGATAAAGAATCTGATCTGATTAAAAAAGCATTGAAAAAGCATAAAGGTAAACGGAAATTTGCTGCCCAGGAATTAGGTATTTCAGAACGAACACTTTACCGAAAAATAAAGGAACTGAGTTTATAAGACATCAAAACCTTGACTTAGTCAGACATTAAATTGCAAGCAATTACATCATTCCAACTTAAATGAAAATTAAAATATTTGCACTTCTTTTAATCGCCGTACTTACGGCATGTGCTTACAAATTCAATGGGGCATCTACAGTAGGTTTAAAAACTGTTGTAGTGAAGGTTTTTGAAAATAATGCTCCTTTAGTAGTACCTACATTAAGCAATCAATTTACGGAGGCATTAAAGACAAGGATTCGGAATCAAACCAGCTTAAGTATATCTACAACTGAAGGAGACGCCGTATTTGAAGGTAGAATTACGGGTTATGACATCAAGCCCGTTGCGCTACAATCAAGCTCAACACCAACGGCTGGCGCAAATAGGCTAACCATTACCGTAGCAGTTAAATACACCAACAATACCGCTGGAAAAGAAAAGGAAAGCTTTGAAGAAAGTTTTACTAAATACTTTGATTTCCCGCTTAATGGAGCCTCTATACAATCTGCATTACCAGCCGCGATAGAGAATATTAACAAACAGCTTACTGAAGATATTTTTAACCGTGCATTTGCGCAATGGTAATTTGATTTACAGCCATTCACACATAAAACTTTCTAAAAACCGCTTACATTTTTTAACTTAGCGACAAACCCTTATAATGGATCATCATCAGCTATTGGTAAATTTACTTGCTCAACCTGGAAAGGTTGGCCCGGAGCATATACCCATGCTTCAGGAATTGGCGGTACAATTTCCATACGCACAGCCGATTCATTTGCTTTTGGCGAAGGCTGATCCATCTTTCATTCCAAAGGCAGCTTTATACAGCCATGGAAATGCACTGTTTCATATTTTAAATATAGTTTCTGTTCAGGATGAAAACTTAAATGAAGAAACACAACCAGAAGAAGAGGCAGAAACACCAGAATTTGTTGTTGAACAGGTAGATGAAACCACTGAAAAAATTTCAAATGAAAGTGAAGGAATTTCTGAAGCAGATACGGCCGTAAATCTTCCGGAATCGAACCAAAACCTTTCAGATTGGCCTGTTGATGACGAATCATTTATTGAAAATATTGCAACTACTGACTTCTTTGCCTTTGAACAAAAATTGAGTACAGATGTTGTTCAGTTTGCTCCCGAAATAGAAACGGTTGTTCCTGATAGTCATGAAGTCAATTTCGTTTCTAAATATGATGACGATCAACTGCCCTATACTTTTTTATGGTGGCTTTCTAAAACCCGTAAAGAACATGAGCAAATTTTTCAGCCTTATGTTCAGCCAAAACCCGCTATTGTTAAACAAACTGTTCAACAAAAAGATCCTGCGGAATTTCAACAACAATATGTTGAACATATTTTTCACATTCAAACACCCTTCGAAGTTGCAGATCATCTAGCTGAATACCCATCAGCTGATGTAAAGGATGTAAAAGGCGCAGAAATCATAGAGAAATTTTTAAAAGAAGACCCTACAATAAAGCCGCCAAAGCCAGAGCAGATTGATAATGAAAACAAGGCAAAGAAGAGCGCTGAAGATCATTATGACCTGGTTTCAGAAACTTTAGCTAAAATTTACATCGAACAAATGCTTTACCACAAAGCCATAGATACTTATAAAAAATTAAGTTTGAAATATCCAGAAAAAAGTGGTTACTTTGCCGACCTTATCCAATCTATAGAAAAGAAATTTTAAAATATAATATTTACCATGGTAACCTTCTTAATCATTTTATTAATTATTGTGTGTGTAGCGTTAGGCTTATTTGTTTTGATACAAAACCCTAAGGGCGGTGGTTTAGCAAGTGGTGGTGGCACAAGCAACATGTTTGGTGTGCAACGTACCGGCGATGTTCTTGAAAAAGGATCATGGGTTTTGTTAGCAGCCATCGTAGTTTTAACATTAGCTATAACCACTATTGCAAAAAGTGGTGGAGGCGCTACTGCTGTAGGAAATTCAGCAATACAAGAACGTTTAGATAAAACACCTTCTCCATCTCCAATTGGTGGAAACCTTAATAATACTCCAACTACAAAACCTGCAGATACAACAAAAAAATAAACTGACTTAATTCAGTCTGCTAAAGCTTTCCTTTTGAAGGAAAGCTTTTTTTGTTTTAGCCTATTTTGATACATTCAGCTAAAAACTGAATAAATTTAAAGTAATTCTGAATCTGATCCGTTTACTGGTTTATAATGCAATTGGTAGTGCCAAATAACGAACCTCAAAATATTATTTCTACTGTAGCTTATTATGGCAAGCGCCTGTTCAGCTTTATCCGTGGGCGGGTAAATACAGATGAAGATGCCGAAGATATTTTGCAGGATGTTTGGTATCAGCTTAGTAACCAGCCTGAGGTTGGTGCCATTGAACAGATTAGTGGCTGGTTATACCGAGTGGCCAGAAATAAGATCACCGACCAATACCGCAAACAAAAAGAAGAGTCGCTCGATGATTTTATTGGTGAAAGTGAAGAAGGTGGTTTTAACTTCAGAGAGATTTTACTTGCAGAATCTTACTCGCCTGAAGAAGAAGGATTAAAAAAACTTTTTTGGGATCAGTTATTCATCGCACTTGATGAGTTACCTAAAAACCAGCGATATGTATTTGTTCAGAATGAACTGGAAGAACGAAGTTTTAGGGAACTGGCAGATGAAAGTGGTGAAAATATCAAAACGCTTATATCCAGAAAGGGCTATGCTGTAAAACATTTACGGGGCCGTTTACAAAATTTATATCAGGAATTTATAAACTATTAACGATGAGAAATAGAAAATACAGTAAAGCCAAGAAATTTATTTTCTTTTTACCTGTTGTTGCACTCATTGCAACCCTATTGGGCTATACTATTATGTCATTATGGAACTGGATTTTACCAGAAATTGCACACACTGGCCGGTTAAATTTCTGGCAAGCCTTAGGCCTTTTGGTTTTGTGCAGATTGCTTTTTGGTAATTTTAATAAAGGCGGAGGCGGTTTTCGTGAAAAGGCAGTTAAAATGCGTTCAAAATGGCAAAGCATGAATGAGGAAGAACGGGCTCAATTTAAAGAGGAATATAAAAACAGGTGCAGCAGCTGGAGAAGCCGAAACAAAGAATAGCTATTTTGTTAATTGGGATTATTAATTCAGCTTTCCCTCCCTTAGTTTTTTATTGTTTAAGAAAAATCGTTAGTCGGGATCTCTAATCCCGACTGTATTTCCTGAGGATTTTTAATCCTCCTCACAACATCTCTCAAAAATATTTATCCTGTTTCTTTTTTCATCAGTTGGGATTTAAATGTTAGTCGGGATCTCTAATCCCGGCTGTCTTTCCTGAGGATTTTCAATCCTCCTCACAACATCTCTCAAAAATATTTATTCAGTAGCTTTTGCCATAAAAATAAAATTGCAACAATCGTTTTAAAACCCAAATCTATCTGATATTTAAATCTGGTTTGCTATTCGCCTTAATTTGAGGTACTTTTGCTAAAAGAAATAAATACAACAGATTGAATTTTAACGATTTTAACTTTGGCCCTGATTTATATGAGGGTCTAATGGCGATGGGGTATAAAAGCGCCACACCAATACAAGAGCAAGCTATTCCGGTAATTTTAGATAATCATGATCTGATTGCCTGTGCCCAAACTGGAACTGGAAAAACAGCCAGTTATTTATTGCCAGTGATGGATAAAATTAGCCGTGCTGCTGACAGACATAACAATACCTTAATTTTAGCCCCTACCCGCGAGCTTGCACAACAAATTGATTTGCAGGTTGAGGCTTTAGCTTACTTCACCAATATCAGTTCTTTAGCCGTATACGGTGGTGGCGATGGTATTGCATACGAACAGCAAAAGCGTTCTATGGTGGAAGGTGTAGATATTATTATTGCAACTCCTGGTCGTTTAATGGCTCATTTATCATCTGGCGTTTTAAAGCTTGAACATCTGCAGCACTTGATATTAGATGAGGCAGACCGAATGTTAGACATGGGTTTCTATGATGATATCATGCGCATTGTAAGTTACCTGCCGAAAAAAAGACAAACTCTTTTATTTTCGGCTACGATGGCACCCAAGATCAGGAAAATGGCTGGAAGTATTTTGAATGAACCTCAGCAAATCACCATTTCCATTGCTAAGCCAGCAGAGGGGATTGATCAGCAGGCCTACAATATTCACGACCAGCAAAAGCAGGCTTTATTAACTGACCTTTTCAAAGACGGAAAATACAAAAGTGCTATTATTTTTGCATCTACTAAAGAGAAGGTTAAAGCCTTATATAAAACATTTAAAAGCTTAGGTATTAAAGCAGATGCATTTCATTCTGATTTAGGCCAGAAAGAGCGTGAGGATATTTTATTGGCCTTCAAAAACAGAAGGCTTCCGATCATTATCGGCACGGATGTTTTGTCTCGTGGAATTGATGTGGAGGGTGTCGATTTGGTGATCAATTATGATGTACCTGGTGATCCGGCAGATTATGTACACAGAATTGGTAGAACAGCCAGGGCTGCAACTAAAGGTACGGCAATAACACTGGTAAACGGCCGTGATAAGCGCAAGTTCGACAACATTGAAAAGCTAATTGAAAAAGCAGTTCCAAGAATGCCTCTACCAGAGCATATAGCTTCAATGGAAATTACGCACGTAGAGGAAAAGAAACCGCAACATGCCAGAAATAACAATGTAAAGAAAAAGGTATGGCATAAAAAGAAACCTAAGCCTGATGCACAAGCTTAAATAAGATTAAACGCTGATAGATATTCTATTGGCGTTTTTTGTAAGGCAGATAATAACCGATTGTGCACTTGTCTTCCTATCCGAATGAAGACTTTGAACTAGAGACTCCTGACTCTAAACTAACATTCAGGTAAGCTGATGGGAATGTTTGTGGCTAAACCTCCATCAGAAGTTTCTTTATACTTCGCATTCATATCCAAAGCGGTTTCCCACATGGTATTTACTACTGCATCCAAACTAACTTTTGCCTTATCAGGATTACTTTGCAAAGCCAGCTGACTTGCTGTTATGGCTTTGATAGCACCCATGGTATTTCTTTCAATGCATGGAATTTGAACCAAACCACCAATAGGATCGCAGGTTAAGCCTAAATGATGTTCCATAGCTATTTCTGCAGCCATTAGAACCTGACGTTGAGAACCACCTAAACACTCGGTTAATGCTGCAGCAGCCATTGCAGATGAAACACCTATTTCTGCCTGACAACCGCCCATTGCTGCTGAAATGGTAGCCCCTTTTTTAAAGATACTGCCTATTTCTGATGCACAGGCAATAAACTGAATAATCTTATCTTCTGAATAACCATCGCAAAAGGCAATAAAGTATTGAAGCACAGCAGGAATTACACCCGCAGCCCCATTTGTAGGGGCGGTTACCACACGGCCGAAAGAAGCATTTTCTTCATTTACAGCCAGTGCAAAGCAACTTACCCAATCTAAAATATAATTAAAACCATTCCCACCCTTTTTAATGGCTTCCAACCATGAGGTATAGTCCTGATAGTCGCTTTTACCAATCAGCCGCTTATTTAGCGGGAATGCCCTGCGGGCAACATCCAACCCTCCAGGTAAAAATCCTGTGGTATGGCAACCCCGGTAAATGCAATCCCTCATCACAGCGAAGTGCTGAAGAATCCGCATTTTGGTTTCGGCTTCAGGTCGCCAGGCAAGTTCATTTTCCAGTACAATTTCACTTACTTTTAAACCAGTAGATAAGCACCAGTGTAAAAGTTCTTTAGCTTTTTCTATTGGAAAGGGTAAATCAACCTGTGGTTTCTGACTGTTGTCTTCACCCTCCTTAACTACAAAACCCCCACCAATAGAATAATATGTCTCAGAAAAAGCTTTCCCAGTTGATAAAAAGGCCTGAAAAGTAACTGCATTAGGGTGAAAGGGAAGACTTTCTGCAAAAAGAAAAAGCAGATCATTTTCATAGTCGAAATCAATTTCTAAATCTCCGGCAAGCTTAAGCTTTTTCTCTTTTTGAATGGCTTCAAATGTTGGGGTAACTGCATCCACATCAAAAGTAACTGGGTCAGCACCTGATAATCCGAGTAAGATTGCCACGTCCGTTCCATGGCCTTTACCCGTTTTAGCCAGAGATCCATAAAGGAGTATTTTAATCATCTCCACATGATCAATTAGACCTTGTTGATTTAGCGATGCCGTAAATTGTTGTGCAGCACGCCAAGGCCCAAGTGTGTGTGAACTTGACGGACCAATGCCTATCTTAAAAATATCGAAAACGGAGATTTGCTCTTTTATCATGAAAAAAGTTAGTTATACAAAGCTATGATTGTTTTAGAACTTCAGATAAATTAATTTTTAACCGAAAATGTTTTATCTTACTCTAAATCTACAACGCTTTTAAATGAAATTTAACTCAAATGAGGAGAAACTAAACCTAACGTATTGTCGTGCAGCTATCAGCCTTAGGCTTACCAATTACATCATCGACATGGTTTTTTTCTACATCATTAGCTTTGGTTTAGAGAGTGCAACAGGAATAATAAGCCCAAGTATGGCGAGTATCTTTAATAGCTTTACAGGCCAAATAACTCCACTTTTAATTTATGGCATCATCATGGCAATTACCGAAGGAGCATTTCATGGCAAATCAATTGGAAAACTCATTACAGGAACTAAAGCCATTAATTTAGATGGAACTGATATGAATTTTGGAAAATCATTTTCGAGAAATATCATTAGGGCTATCCCTTTCAACGCCTTTAGTGCATTCGGAAATCCTTGTAATCCCTGGCATGACCGCTTATCCAATACGATGGTTGTAGAAGAAAAAAAGCTTGCCTTACTTAAGCAGAAAGAAACATTTTTTGATTCATTAAAGCAAAATCCGACAACCTAATAATCAAACTCCAAAATTTCCTTATCCTTTAACATCTGCTCTACAAACTTCTGGTGGTTTTGAGGTGTGCCGGTGGCAGTCCAATTGCCAGTGATAATGTTATTAACCAACTGGTGTTTTCCGCGTTGCGGCTTCAGTTTATTTTCCCGAAAAACCTCTTCATAACTTTCCAAATCTCCTTGAGCATGCTGTTTTTTCACAATGCGATAGACCCTCTTCGTGAAACGACGGTCGCCTATTTCTTCTACAAAAGGAAAAATAATCAAGGCCATAAGAACTACACCAGTAACACCAATGGCCTGCTCGTAATATCCGGAACCAACAGCCATCCCAATAGCGGCAACGATCCAAATGATACAGGCCGTTGTTAAACCTTTAACCCTGTTTTCTTCTTTAAAAATTACGCCTGCACCTAAAAAACCAATACCTGTTACGATATTGGATGCAATTCGATCCTGACTGGAAGGCCCAATTTTAATGGATAAAATAGTAAATAATGTAGCGCCCAAACCAATCATCATCATGGTTTTTAAACCTGCAGACTTGCTTCTATATTCTCTCTCGGCACCAATTAAACCGCAAAGCAATGTGGCCAGCAGAAATTTATTAATTTCACTTTGTGTAATAAAATGGCTGTTATCTAAAATTTCATTCATTGCTGTAAATTAGATCAGCAAATTAATAAAAATCATAACATCTTAAACCATTAGCCCGCCCGCCGCTGGAACTATTTGGAAAATATTTTTCATACCCCACGCCTATTTCAGATGTTCCGCCAGTATTGGAATAATTGATTTTTGAAGTAGTTGCATCGTGACTGATTCCTAATCTAAACTTTTCGCCGTTGGTTCTTCTATTAAAAATATCGAAAATGACTGAAAAAACAATGGCATCGTTCCCATTTGAATTTCCATCATTCCGGTACCAGATACCAGCATTTATGCCCGCATATTTGTATTGTGTACCAATGCTGAAAGAGTTTACATTTCCTTGTCTATAAACCACCACTGAAGGGATCAGGTAGCTCCCATCCCGATCATACTGATCGGGAATGAGGCTGAGTTTATAACTTAAATTTGCAGAGATGCGCATGGGTAATTTTGCCTGAAAACCGGACAGTGATTCATCCGGGCGATTTAAATGGTGTGCAGCCACGCCCACCATAAACTTACCATAAACCAAATTGGTACCTGCATTGGCATCCAGATAGTAGCGGCTATCAATAGCAGGCCTTTCTGCACCAGAAACACTGCCGGGGATATAACCAGAATTAATATCAATCTGATCACCAAAAACCAGTTTATCCCAGTTTAATTTTTGATTGGTTACACCAGCCTGCAAACCAAACGAAAGCGTAAAGTCATCACCACCAATAATATAGGAATAACTGGCTGCTACATTATTCTTAACCAGATAAGCTGTTCCTTCGCTACTTCTGTTAAAAATAAGTCCAATTCCACTATTAATCTGGTGCAAGTTTAAATCTGCCGATGCGCTCATGTAAGAAAAATCGCTGGCCAAACCTGTCCATTGGTTTCTATAAAGCGCATTGAACCTGACATCACCTTCAAACTGACCGGTAAGTGCCGGATTTAAGTAGATTGGTGCATTGTAAAATTGCGAGTAAATGTGATCCTGCCCTATCGAAATTAGTGGCAGTACCATCACCAGCACCCATAATATCATCCTCCTCATCATTATCTTATTAAATATATTACACCCGTTTTTCTTGGAGGCGATGAATCATATGTCATTCCTTTCCATTCACTACCATTTATAAATTTAACCGCTATCTTCCAGTAATAAACACCTTGTGGCTGTTCTTTTCCATTATAAGTTCCGTCCCATCCTTCCAAAGGTGCGCCATCATCCAGTTTCGAGCTTTCCCATAAAAGTTGCCCCCATTTATTAAATACAGACATGGTCCATTCTTTAATGCCCCGGCCCTTTGCTTTAAAAACTCTGATTTCGTTTTTAGCACTTGCCGGCATAAATGAATTAGGCACATTCAAATATCCAGGTACACCAATAATCCTAACCGTTTGAAAGGTAGTAGAACTACAGCCCTCTTTATTAAGCACTTTTAAGGTAACAGTATAGGTACCCTCATTGCCGTAAGTATGGTTTGGATTTTGGAGGGTTGAAACAGCGCCGTCTCCAAATGTCCATTCCCAGCTCGCAGACCCAGTACTGATATCTTTAAAGCCAAAGGAATAATTAGGGATGGAGATTTCATTACCTGGTGTAACAGCAAAACTGGCTACGGGAGGTGGCACCACACTAATTGGCGAATTAAGGGTGATGGTATTGGTACAACCCAGCGTATTGGTGGCCGTTAAGCTTACGATAAAATTTTTGCCTGCACCGTTGAAAGTGTGTGTAGGCTCAAAAGCCGTTGATGTTGTTCCATCGCCAAAATCCCAAAGGTAGCCAATGGCATTTTTACTGTTATTTTTAAAGTTTACAATTAGCCCATCGCATCCGCTGTTTTTATCAGCTGTAAAACTTAACTCAGGCTGGGCTAAAACCTCTATTTCTTCAACTGTTGAAGCACTTGAACAATCATTTGAGGCATAAAGTATGACCCTGTATTTTCCAGCTTTGGTAAAGGTATGTGAAACGACTTCTGGCGCAACATTTCTTACTACCGTACTTCCATCTCCAAAGTCATAAACAAAGGTATTAGCACCCTTGGTATTATTGAAAAAATCTACTTTTAAAGGCGCACAGCCACGCAACTGACTACTATTAACCACCAGTTCTGCAGTAATATCATTTGGTGCTACATTAATGTTATAGGAAGATTCATTCGTACCACATTCATTGGTAGCAGTCATTTTCACCACATAGTTTGTTACCACCAGGGTATTGTAGGTATGTGACACATTACTCCTATCTGTTTTTGTAAGCGTTGTTCCATCACCAAAATCATAGGTGTAGGTACTGTTGTTTCCTAATGAAGTATTACTGAAAGTAACCGTAAAGGGTGAACATCCAGCTGTTTTATCAGGAGAGAAAACAGATATCGGCGCTGCTTTCACTAATACTGTGGATGTTTGTCTGCTTACGCCACAAGGTGTGGTAGCTTCCATGGTTACAGTATAAGTGATATCCCTGCCATTTAAATTAGCAGGATAAACTACATCTGCAGGTTGAGCTAGATTAGAAGTGGTTCCGTTACCGAAATCCCATTTAAAAGTTGCTGCAGTTAAAGAATTTGAAGTATTTGTAAACCGCACATTAAGAGGCCCACACCCTTCTACTGTACTTTGCGTATAAGCTGCCGTAACATCTTGCTGGGTTGAAAAGGTGTGAGAAAACTCATCACTATTACAACCTAAACTACTGGTGACAACCAATTTAATAATTACAGATTGATTTTCACCAGGAATGGTGTAACCTGGAAAATTAATACCTGTACCAATCTGTACATTATTGGCAAACCAAGTATAGGTAGCATTCCGATCCGGATAAGCAACTGTCGTGATGTTAGCTGTTCTTAAGTTAAAAGGAACACAGCCTTTATCGATGCTATAAGTATATTCTGCTTTTGCTGGTAGATTTACCGTAATTTTAATTTGATTACTGATAATTGCCGAGCAAGAACCACTGGCCACCGATCGTCTATAATAAATGGTTGCCACAGGTATTGGAGGGGTAAAATTAATGTCTGTTGCCCCTAACACATCTGCCCACGTAGTCCCGTTTAAACTGGTTTGCCATTGGTAAGCATAAATTCCATCTCCGCCATTCGGTGCAGAACCTGTTAAGGGAGCCGCTGCAGAACCTATACAAATGGTTTGATCTGCAGTAATGATGTTATTGGTTAATGCAGGTAAAACAATAACCTCAACGCTGTTGCTTTCTGATGTACAAACATTACTTGTAACCAACCTCCTGTAAAAGGCAGATGCCGTAACATTTAATGTTAAATCTTTATTTGTAGCGTTTGATATATTTGACCATACATTCCCGTCAGTACTGCTTTGCCACTGATAATTATAGGTACCATTTCCACCTGTAGGCACACTACCTGTAATCGTTGTACTCTGGCCAAAGCAAACTGGTGTGGATGATACGGAAACACTATTGGTTACAGGTAGAAAATAGGTAACGATCATCTCGGATACTGATGGCGGACAAGATTGAAATCCACTGATTGTCCATCTAAACCGATAGGTTTGCCCAGGCACTAATCCTGTTACAGTGGTATTAAACAAAGTTGGGTCAGCAATAATCACATCACTTTGCCCTGAAACTAAAGTCCATAAGCCAGTGTTGGGAGCAGGATTATTTCCACTTAGGTTAACCGTATTTCCACTGCATAAATCTTGGTTTGGCCCGGCATTTGAAACTACCGTGGCTGGATTAATGGTAATGGTGGTTACAGTTGATTGGGCTTCTGAACAAGGAAAACTCTGAACAATAGCCCTGAACTTGGTGGTTACTGTAAGATTTGAAAAAACATATGGGTTTGACCTTGAACTTAAACCAGCCCATGTTATGCCATCATCTATAGACATTTCCCATCTTACGATATCTCCAACCTGACCAGTTAAATTAATGGTACCATTATTTGCTCCGGCACACAATGTTAAGTCATTACCGGTTGTGCCACCAATACTTGGGAGATTGACAGTGATCACTACGTCATCACTGCTATTACTGCAATTCTGATCACTGATGGTCCACCGTAAAGTATAACTGTTACCGCCAACTAAATCAGATATCACTGCATTGTTTTTGGTATCATCATCAAAGGTAATGGGAGTTGGTGCAGAAACCACTGTCCATTTCCCCGATCCAACTACCGGAATGTTTCCTTTTAAAGTATACGTTGAAGCATTACAAATAGATTCATCAGGTCCTGCACTTGCTAAAGTGGCATTTGGTAAAACGGTGATGGTAATGGATGTTGATGCTCCGGTACAACCGCCTGCAGAAACCGGAATAATGGTATAGGTTACCGTTCCAGAAGTTGTTCCTGTATTGATTAATATATCATTAATTTGCGTGGCTGCAGTGGCAACTGTGCGATTGCTGTTTCCGGTAATGGTTCCGGTTGCCGTGCTGGTATAAGTATAATTAACATTAGTTAATGCAGAAGTTAAGGTAATAGCAGACGAGGTGCTACTACAAATGGTTTGATTTGCAGCTGTAGCAACTACATCAGGATTTGGTGTAACGGTAACTACGAAGTTAAATGGAGCGCCATCACAACCATCTTTTTGGGGTGTAATGGTATAAGTTACTGTTCCATTAGAAACCGGATCATTATTCACCAGTACATCATTGATCATGCCCGTTCCGGATGCCGTAACTCCGGTTACGTTAGCAGACCCGGTAGCAGTCCAGTTAAAGGTTGTACCACTAACTAATCCTGTTGGGGTGTAATCAACATTTTTACCTGTACAGATAGATTTCCTTGCTGCACTTGTTACGCTAATATCAGGTTTTATGGTTAAAATGATTTCATCATCAATCTGGTTACAGGGTGGTGCCAGTGTAGTTGTTGCCCTTAAGATTAAGTTTATGGTGCCATTTGCTTTCTCTGCTGCCGTTGGAGTATAAACAGCATTCAGATCATTTCGGCTTGGTGTAAATGTACCTAATCCACCTACCCATGTCTGAGTACTTACGGTACCCGTAATGGTTCCAGCCAGATTAAAACTGGTACCCGTAAAACATAAACTTTGATCTGCACCTGCATTAATTAATGGTGCAGTACTAAAGGTTAATTTTTGTGTTTTAGATACTGTTCCGCAGTTATTCTTGTGAGTTACGGTAATATTGTACTCATCATAACTATCAAATTTTATGGAAGGGTATTTGGAATTTGCTGTTGTTCCATTGGTAAAGCTGTATGTTCCTGATCCGGTAGGTGTAACTGTCCAGGTATAAGTATCTGCCAGATCCTGATAAGTTCCTGAAATCAGTGTTCGGGTTGGTCCAGTAGTGGTATTATTAAAATCATACGTAGTCAGATTACAAAGGGTAATATCAGGAGAAAGTGAGGCTGTTGGTAACTCGTTGACAATAACAGTTTGCGGTGCTGATGCGACTAAGCCACATGACGGGGTAGAAATATTTAAAATAATAGTGTAAATACCCGGGTTGGTAAATACAAAAGTAGGCGCTTTACTTGATGCGTTGGTTCCATTCGTATAAGTTACAGCCGGAGAAACATTCCATGAATAGGTATTAGTAGCTTCACAGATATTATCCAGCACCGATAAATCACTAGCAGTTAAGGTGGCGCCAGCACAAATGGTGGTTTGTGGTAATGAAAATTCAGGCTTTGGCGGATCCTGAATACAAATTTGCATTTCCACCGGATCGGCGTTACAGGCACCAGAGCTATTCGATTCCAGGCGAATAGTATGCACACCATGCGTTAAAAATTTAGTAACAAGATTGTATGATCGTGGCTTGTTCGCTTGTTCAATTACACCATCAACAAACCAGTTATAAGTAACATTATTAGGTGCACATGCTGGCGTATTGGTATCTGGGTTTTCTCCTAGAATTGAAGTATTGTAAAAGGTAACATCTGTATTGGTACAAGATGGTGTTTGAAAAGTAAAGGCATTCATAGGTTTGACCACTACTTTTGCCGATGAAGAAACTGGCGTTCCTACGGTACCGCAAAAATCATTTGATACATTTATAGTAACAGGAAATGCATTGTAAATGGTACCTGCACTCGTTACCGAATTGCTCCCGCAAGATGATCTGGTATAGGGATGTGTTACTTTTCCTGAATTATTAATAATATCGCATAAGGTATAAACCGTTTGGCTTCCATCTCCCCAGCTAATGGTATAACGGTTACCTGGAAAGTTATTCTGAATACCTGCAGGAGAGGTATAATCGACATTGAACTCTAATGCCCCAAGTGGCAGGCAGACAATGTTATTCCCTGATGTACCAAACGCTGTAATGGTTCTGTTGTTCACCAGCAAATAAGCTTTGGTTCCTACAGTTCCATCGGGCATGGTAGCTGTAGCCACAATGGTATAGTGCGTTTGATCGGCCGTGAAACTTTGATTAGGCGTTGAAAAAGTAAGGGTTGAAGTACTTCCGCCTGATTCATTTTTAATGGCTGCGGTAACTGCTGCCGCTGCAGTAGATTCATTGCTAATAATAAATGAGTTATTAGGCCTGCTTGTACAGGTGCCGAAGGTTTCATTATTGGAAGGATTGAGATAAGATGCGACCAACCTGGCTTGTACAGATGGACCCGCTTTAATTTCAAAAGCTGGAGATGTAGCGCTAACCGAAACCGGTTGTGTGGTTTTTACCCTAACTTTATACCCCACCCCGGGTACAATTCCGGTAGTTGGGATAATCCCATTTACATAGGTACTATAAAAGCCCGTATAAGTCCCGATTAACCTTTCAGCACTGAAATCTCCATTTTGATCAGATAAATAAAGTTGAAAGGTATTCCCCTGTTCAGTACAGCCATTTGCAATACCGAATGGAACCGCTATCGTACTTCCGGGTGTAAACGGACCTGCGTTAATAGTGCCTATATTAATCTGTGAGAAACAGACCGACGTTATCAAAAACAAACCCAGGAAGAGGGCAGAAATCGGCCATTTCCGTTTCAAACAGGTCTTCATAATCTCAACATGGTAGGGGTGTGATTAATTATGTTTATTCAAAAAAACCAGGCAATTCGCATTACTCGATAACCTATCTACAATTGAGTAGACATTTTTCAAATATTCAAATGTAAAGTACGATTTTTCTACCTTAAAATTACAACTTTCTATACCACACGAATAAAATGAATAAATTTAAATAACGAATAAACTGCACTATTACAGATAATAAGACATAAAAAAACCCGGACGCTATAAAGCGCCCGGGAATAATTTTACACGAAGTGATTTCGCTATAAGTGATATTACATCATACCACCCATACCACCACCACCCATAGGCGGCATTGGTGCACCACCTTCTTCAGGCTCGTCTGCTAAAACAACTTCTGTAGTTAATAACATGGCTGCAATAGATGCTGCATTTTCTAAGGCTACACGACTTACTTTAGTTGGATCGATAACACCGGCACCAATTAAGTTTTCGTAAACATTAGTACGTGCATTGTAACCGAAATCAGCTGTACCTTCTTTAACTTTTTGAACTACGATAGAACCTTCAATACCTGCATTTTCGCAAATTTGACGTAAAGGCTCTTCAATCGCACGACGAATGATTTGAATACCTGTATTCTCATCTTCATTAACACCTTTAAGGTCTGCTAAAGCTTCTACTGCACGGATGAAAGCAACACCACCACCAGCAACAATACCTTCTTCTACAGCTGCACGAGTAGCATGTAAAGCATCATCAACACGGTCTTTTTTCTCTTTCATCTCAACTTCTGAAGCTGCACCTACGTAAAGAACAGCAACACCGCCAGCTAATTTAGCTAAACGCTCTTGTAATTTTTCTTTATCGTAATCTGAAGTAGTTGTTTCGATTTGAGATTTGATCTGGCTAACACGAGATTTAATATCTTCAGAATTACCAGCACCGTTGATTACAGTTGTATTGTCTTTATCAACAACCACTTTCTCAGCAGAACCTAAATAAGTTAAATCAGCATTTTCTAATTTATAACCTCTTTCTTCTGATACCACAATACCGCCAGTTAAAATTGCGATGTCTTCTAACATTGCTTTTCTTCTGTCGCCGAAACCTGGAGCTTTAACAGCAACCACTTTCAATGAACCACGAATTTTGTTCACTACTAATGTAGCTAAAGCTTCGCCATCTAAATCTTCAGAAATGATTACCAATGGTTTACCTGTCTGAACAGTTTTTTCTAAAACTGGCAACAATTCTTTCATGTTGCTGATTTTTTTATCGTAGATTAAAATGTAAGGATTTTCTAATTCCGCTTCCATTTTATCTGCGTTGGTAACAAAGTATGGAGATAAATAACCCCTGTCAAACTGCATACCTTCAACTGTTTTTACTTCAGTTTCTGTACCTTTTGCTTCTTCAACAGTAATTACACCATCTTTACCTACTTTGCTCATTGCCTCAGCAATTAACGAACCGATCACCTCATCATTATTAGCTGAGATAGATGCAACTTGTTTAATTTTGTTATTGTCTTCACCAACTGTTTGAGATTGCTCTTTTAAGTTAGCTACAACAGCTGCAACAGCTTTATCAATACCACGTTTTAAATCCATTGGATTTGCACCCGCAGCAACGTTTTTAATACCAGTTGTAATGATTGCCTGAGCCAATACAGTTGCAGTAGTTGTTCCGTCACCAGCAATATCTGCTGTTTTAGATGCAACTTCTTTAACCATTTGTGCACCCATGTTTTCAACCGCATCTTTCAATTCGATCTCTTTTGCAACGGTAACACCATCCTTAGTGATTGCTGGAGAACCGAATTTTTTATCGATGATTACATTACGTCCTTTAGGGCCTAAAGTTACTTTTACCGCATTAGCTAAGATATCAACACCACGTTTCAGGGCATCACGTGCTTCCACGTTATATTTTACTTGTTTTGACATTACTTTTTAAATTTTGAATGATTGTATGAAGGAATGATTAAATATTATCCTTCTAATTTTATAATTACTTCTTTGATTTATGCTGAACTCATTCAATCGAGACTCAGTCATTCAATCATTGCTTATCCAACAACAGCGTAAATATCAGTTTCACGCATGATAAGGTAGTCTTTACCTTCATACGGGAATTCAGTACCACCATATTTACCATAAATTACAACATCGCCAACTTTTACGCTCGCTTTTTTACCGTCAGCATCTTCTTCAGAAACCGAAACAACAGTTCCTTTAGATGGTTTTTCTTTAGCAGTATCAGGGATATACAAACCCGATGCAGTTTTTTCTTCCGCCGCAGCTGGTTCAACAATTACTCTGTTCGAACTGCCAGCAATTGGTTTTAGGTTTAACGCCATAACTTTTATTATTTTTTATTTTGATTTAAGTTTTTTTACTGTATTTACAAGTACACTTTTTATGCCAAGCGGTTTTGGGGGACAAATTTACACCTGTACTGTCAAAATATAAACGATCACAGAATATAAGGTGTCAGCTTGGCAGGATGGTTAATCTGCTTTCCCTTTTCATTAGGAATAAGGGTAAAGCTTTGATTTTCTTCCATTGAAATGGCATGTTGATTTTACCTGATTCCAATTAAGAAATAAATGTAATGACGAATACTTATTAAACTATTTTAATGTCGCAGTAGGGTTCATGCCCTTGTTTACCAACATTTTAATATGACCATCTAAATCTGAAACGTAAATTTTACTTTGGGTATAGGGTTTTTCAGCCCCACTGTAAAATATCCGGTCATCAGCCGTAACAAAAACATCTGTTGCATTCATCCCGTCAGGAGAAATTCTTTTTACCTTCTGGGTATTTAAATCCAGAATAAAAACAGCATTAGCCATATCATTTAATTCCGTTATGGCATTGCCATATTTGGCATTAAAGACCAGTGTCTTTCCATTTTGAGCATAAAAGAACCGATCGCTTTCTGAAATATGGTATGCTGCACCTAATAAACCCACAATGGACTTTGTATCGACAATTTTTCCATTAAGATTAAAGGTGTAAATATTATTCAAATCATGCGCAATCAGTTCAGTTTCAGTTTTCCAGACAGGTGAAGAAACACCAATTGCTGATTTGTTATCAAGTATCAGAAAGCCAGTGTTATCAGCTTTAATTATACCCACTTTCCAAATCTGCTTATCATTCAAAAAATTAAAAGCAATGGTTTCACCGCTTGGCGACCATACCGCATGATTATAATTTTTGCTATTTACCTGTAACTTTAACTGGCTTTTGCTTTCCATATCTGCAACCCAGATGCTATTATTCCCGACACTGTCTTTCACTGTATAGGCAAGTTTGTTACCATCAGGAGAAATAGCGGGATGTGTTGCACCACCGAATGAAATTTGCTTCATAGTATCAATACTAGTAGCCACTATTTTGTCCCCATCCTGATAAGCCAGTGCAAAGCGCTTGCTACTTAAAGAAACAGTATCTAAAACTGCAGCAGATGGAGACTGTTCACTTTTATTTGAATGACAAGCGACTAGTAAAGTCATGCAAGAAATGAAACATGTTGCTAAACTTATGTTAAATTTAATCATCTACAATTTTACGAATTGTTTTAAGCAAAAAAGATCCGGTTGCTTTACAAACACGGATCTTTTCTACTTTATGATTTTAACAAGACTTAACTCATATTATTGGTGGTTCACCAGCCAGGGGCTCATTTTAACCTTTTTTCTTATCTGCGTAACCAAATACCTTTTGCAGTAAGGTTGTGCTACGGGAATTAATATTCCCTCTTATTTTAAGTTCTTCTTTTGCTACCTCTATAAATAAACCATCTATTGCCTTTTGTGTAACATAACCAGTTAAATCTGTGCTTACAGGTTTAACTAATGGCAAGCGATTATATTGAGTAGTTAAGTCTGAATAATATTTGCTGGCATTTACTTTACTCAAACTGTTTGTTACGATAGGGCTAAACTTCTGAAGCAATTGCGCAGTAGTTACACGTTTAAAATAAGAAGTTGCAGCGTCATTATTTCCAAGTAAAATATTGCTGGCATCTGCTAGGGTCATTTGCTTAATTGCAGAAATAAAAATAGGCTTTGCTTCTTTGGCGGCATCTTCAGCAGCACGATTTAAGCTTACGATAACATTATCACAAAGACTGTTTAAACCAATGCTACGTAATGTTTTTTCTACTTTTTGTGCTTCAGGAGGCATTAAAATTTTAACAGCTAAATTACCAAGAAATCCATCCTTTGCCGATAACCGATCTGCGCCAGCTGAAACACCAAGTTGTAAGGCTTCCTTTATTCCCTGGCCAATCTCCAGGCTACTAGGTGTTCCGGTTGTAGAAGTAGTGCTTTGTTTTTCAGTAACCTTTTTAAAAATATCGCTCAACTTAATTTGAGCAACTGCTTTTAGGTTAGTCAATAAAATAAATGCAAGGGATGCAGATAAAATAATTTTTTTCATTTTGTGTGTTTAATCCTTCATGAGCAAAAGAACTGCCATAAACTAAAATTTGATTTTGTTTTTCAAAGATAACACTTTGACGGTCTGATAAATGTTAAATTTAATTGCAATAAGGTTTTTAAAAAAGTTAAGGCGATTTCTTAAATCATGAGTTTATTCCATATCACTCAGAAATATTTTTTATACTTGAAAGATTATTTGATATAGCGACCCAATTTTTTGAAGTTTATAAAAAACACAGCTGGAAACCATCAGCAAGACGATGCCAAATTAATTGCCGAGTATAAAAGCGCTGGCAATTTAAACGCATTGGGTACGCTTTATAATAAATACATGCATCTGGTTTTTGGGGTTTGCTTAAATTATTTTAAAGACGAAGAGCAAAGCAAAGATGCGGTAATGCAAATCTTTGAAGAATTGGTAACCAAGCTGAAAGTTCATGAGGTGCAGAACTTCAAAAGCTGGCTTCATGTTTTAACCCGAAACCATTGTTTAATGGCGTTACGGAAATCTTCGAAGCAAAATAACGTTTCTATTGATGATACTTTTGTGGAAAATAGCGAACTGGTGCATCTAGATATCGACAATACAAAGGAAACGCAGCTTACCATTATGGAAAAGTGCATGGAAACCTTGCCCGAAGAACAGCGAAAAAGCGTAGATTTATTTTATTTACAAGAGAAATGCTATAAAGAGGTTGCTGATATTACGGGCTACGATATGCTAAAGGTAAAAAGTTATATTCAAAATGGTAAGCGTAACCTGAAGATTTGTATAGAAAAAAATAGTGGTGAATAACGATTGGTTAGATATTGATGTGCTGGAGGATTACCTGGATGGTAAACTTGATGCTAAAGCCATGCACTTTGTAGAAAAGCAGGCTTTGGACGATCCTTTTGTGGCTGATGCACTAGAAGGTTTGAAACAATCACCAAAACGCAAACAAACACTCTCTATTCTACAAAAACAACTTCATGACCGCGTTTCGCAAAAACCCGTTAAACGCAAGCTTTGGGGGGTTACTACGCAAAGGTTAAGTATTGCGGCTACAGCCACTGTTGCTTTTATTGCAGTAAGCATTCTTTTCTTTATGCGTGAAACTAATCGAAGAAATGCTGAAACTGCTGCGCGGAGGGCAAAAGGTGTTATCGTAAACTTAGATACCAGCAATTCGATTGCTGCAACATCAAAACCAAAGGATACAGCATCAAAACCTGATGACCAGATTAAATCAACTTTAATTGATCAGGCGATTGTCAAAGCTAAAACAGGAGATTTGGCCAAAAACACAAAAGCTGCTCCAATAGTTAAGCCCGCAAAAAGGGTTGCTTCCACACCGCAACTAGCTGATCAATATGAAAGGTTTAGCCAATCTAAACGGGCGCCGCTTTCTGCTGCACGTCAAATGGAAACTATGCCTGAGCCGCAAAATACTGCGATGGCATCTGCCACACCATCTGTTGCTGCAGACAAAATTATTTTTAGTGGCAATGTTGTCGACCAAAAAAATGGACTACCCGTTCAAGGAGCAGTTGTAAAAATTGCTGGCTCAGATAAAATTACAGCAACCAATGCCAATGGTTATTTTGCTCTACCTGCGGATAGCAACGCTAAAGATAAAGAGTTAGTGATTAACGCATTAGGCTACAAGGAAACTCCTGTTTCAGGCACTCAGGATCCTAATATGATTCGTGAAGCTTTAAGCGGAAACAAATCAATCAATGAGATCGCCTTGATTACCGGATCAAATGGTAGAAAAAAAGAAAATATACCTGCTCCTAAAATTGTTCTGCGAGCTGAACAAAATCTGGATGGAAAGGCAATTGGTGATATCAATAAACCTATTCCGGTCTCTACTATTGATTATACTCAGTATTTAGCGCATAGCAACAAGCTTTATAATCCTAAAGGACCGGCCCAATTTGTTATTTTAAGTTTTAAAGTTAAAAAGAATGGAAGGCCAACCAACATTAAGATTGTAAAATCATTAAATAAAAAGGCTGATGCGGAAGCCAAACGACTGATCGAAACTGGTCCGGATTGGGTGTTACCAAAACAAGGAACAGACCTGGTTGAAATGAGTGTGAAGTTTTAATCATTTCATTGGCGTTAATGATTTAACATAAAGCCTTCAATTTCAACTTATCGAACCTTTACCATTTTAGATTTATAGCCTATAATTAATCGGTTGTATTTAATAGTTTCCCCCTGATTTAAAAAGATAAACGCCGATATTATAAAAGCGCTGCAAAAATCTGCGCAATCAGCGGGAGAAATTTAGCGTCTAAAATATTCCGCCTCTATTTTTTAATTCCACATACGCTTTCCGCTCTTTGTGAAGAACTTAGCAATCTTAGTGGTTAAATTCCACTCAGATTTACCATAAAAAAAAGACCAAAGCCTTTTAGCCTTGGTCTCTTCTATATTTTAAAAGATCATCAATTATTTGAAGTAATAAATCCCAGCATAAATGATGGCTGCCAATGTTGCTGAAACGGGTATGGTTAATACCCAGGCCCAAATCAGGTTAATGGTTACACCCCAACGTACTGCGGATACACTTTTCACTAAACCTACCCCTACAATTGAACCTGTTATGGTATGTGTAGTAGAAACCGGGATAGCGAAATGTTCTGTAATCCCTAAGGTTACTGCACCTGCCGTTTCAGCAGCAACACCTTCTAATGCTGTTACTTTCGTGATCTTAGAGCCCATTGTTTTTACAATTTTCCAGCCACCACTCATGGTACCTAAGGATATTGCCGAATAACAGGCAATTGGAACCCAAGTTGGTAATGCTTCAAAATCAGGAATTACCTTTGATGCAATTAAGGCAGTAGCAATAATACCCATCACTTTTTGGGCATCGTTACCACCGTGGAAGAAACTTAAAGCTGCAGATGAGAGTAATTGTAAACGCTTAAACCATTTTTCTGCAGTAGAGGGCTTTGCATATCGACAAATATTGATAATGATTAAGGTGATGACTACTGAAATAACCATACCAATAATCGGTGCCAATACAATAAATGAAACAATTTTAACTACATAACTCATATTTACTGCATCTAGCGGACTAGCGCCTGTAAGTAAAGCATGTGTCATACCTGCACCAGCGAAACCACCAATAAGCGTATGCGACGAACTGGAAGGAATACCATACCACCAGGTTAAGAGGTTCCAGATAATTGCGGCTACAAGACCCGCTAGAATAACTTCTAGAGTAATATAATTTTCGATTACCGTTTTAGCAACCGTATTGGCCACCTTATGATCGGTAAAATAAAAGTAAGCTGCAAAATTAAAAAGTGCAGCCCACAAAACCGCCTGAAAAGGCGTAAGAACTTTTGTAGAAACAACCGTTGCAATCGAATTAGCGGCATCGTGAAAGCCGTTAATGTAATCAAAAGCAATGGCCAGAATTACAACAACAACCAATAAGGTAGTTACCATGTTTGTTTTTTATTAAGCGTTTTTAACCAGGATAGTTTCAAGCACATTCGCTACATCTTCACACTTATCTGTCGCTTTTTCTATCGTTTGTAAAACCTCTTTTTGTTTAATTAATTCAATCGCATTGGTTTCATACTCGAACAAACGCGCAACCGCTAGCGTAAATACATAGTCGGCCTGGTTTTCACCACTGTTAATACGGATACAGGCATCAGCAATTACACGAATATTTTTAAAGCTTCGCAATTCTTTAATAGCCTTATCAATGTCAGTACACATTTCTACCAAAAGCTCAGCAATTTTAACAATTGGTTCATTAATGGTATTCATATTATACATCTGCATACGATTTGCAGTGCCATAAATATAATCTGCAACATCATCAACAGCTGTCGCCAGCTGATGGATATCTTCACGATCAAACGGTGTAATAAAGTTTCTACTTAATTCCAGAAAGATGGAGTGCGTAATATCATCACCCACATGCTCCAGGCGTTCAATTTCTTTAAAAATAGTTTTTCTGCTTTCAGCATCAGCTGTGCTAACCATCTCTAAAAGAGATTCTGCAATTTTTAAAGCGTTACTGCCAGCTTGCTCAAAAAGAGGATGGAATTTTCTATCTTGAGGGGTAAAGAACTTAAAAATATTATTCATGTTAATTCTTAATATGGCACAAATCTACAAGCTCAATGTTAAGTTAATGTTAATTTACATATTATTATTAAGGATTAGATTGAAATAAGCTAAGTTTCTGTTATTCTGAGCTTACCACCATATTAATTTAAACCAAATTCTTTTTAACCCGATATCAATCATATAGGATGATCAATGGTGACGCAAACCAGGAAAAAACCTTTCCAACACAGAATTGTTTAACTGCGATAAGGCATAATCATGACAGCTCAAAAAAGAACTAAACTTTGGATTTGGATCGGAAGTATTTTCGGTATTTTAATTTTAGTCCTTTCATTTGGCGCCATGTTTCTAAGCGCGAGATGGAAACCAATACTAAGCGAAAAAATTAAGGAGGGTGTGTATAACGGCTCCAACCATCTTTATACCATAGATTTTAAAAGTATAAACTTAAATGTCATCACCGGAAGTCTGGCATTAAGAGAGGTAACACTAAAAGCCAGCCCATCAGTTTATGATAGCTTAAAAAAGAAAAGCCTTGCTCCTGCACATGTTTTTGATATTAAACTCAAAAAATTGCAGATCACAAGGGCAAGCATATTGACTGCATACTTTAAAAAACGTTTGGATATCAACGCCATCATACTTGATCGCCCATCTATTAACGTAACCTTTAATAAGGTGCCAAAGCCTATTGATGATAATCAAGATGAAAAATCTCTTTATGAGCAAATATCCAAAATTTTTAAATCTGCCCGGGTTCATGCCATCAAGATCATTGATGCTGATTTCAGCTATGTTAAAAGTGGTGCACCGAAGAAAACCCGAAATGCCATTAAACATCTTGATATTAATGTAAATGATTTCCTGTTGGATTCTCTCTCAGGAAATGATACTTCTCGATTTTATTATACGAAAGATATTTCATTTGAGATTGCCGGTTACAAATCGGCCACCAAAGATAAAATGTATAGTATGAGGGTTGACACTATAAAAGGATCAACGTCATCAAAAAAGGTATCCATTAAAGGTTTAAAGCTTATTCCATTGTACGATGAACTTGCTTTTTCCCGTAAATATAATGTTCAGAAAGATCGTTATAACCTAAATTTCAATGATATAGAATTTGAGGGAATGGATTTCGCAGGCTTCAATACCGACGAAAAAATTCATGCCAGGGCGGTCACTATTGGTCCGGCTAATGTAGAGGTTTTTATGAGCCGGGAATCTCCTCCACCTCCGGGGTTAGACAAAGGGCAAAATTATCCTCACCTTGCACTAAAAAGGTTAAATACACCAATTATTATTGATACAGTAAAACTAAATCGGGTTGACATTAAGTATTCGGAGTATAATCCAGCCAGTAAGAAAACGGGGTCAGTAAATTTTAAATCCCTTAAAGGTACCATTGTAAATGTGACTAATGATAGTTTAAGATTGACCAAAAACAACCATGCTAAGGCTAATCTTAATACATTGTTAATGGGTACCGGGAAAATGAATGTTAAAATAGATTTTAACCTCACCGATAAAAATGGATCATTTAGTTACAGTGGAAACCTAAATGCATTCAACATGAAAAATCTAAATCCTTTAGCCATAGCTTTAGGACTTGTAGAAATAGAAAACGGAAGTATTCAACAACTAAATTTTAAAGCCAGTGGAAATCTTCGTACGGCTTCAGGTTCAATGAATATGCTTTATAGCAACTTGAAAGTGAAGTTGCTATCTGATAATATTGATGGTGAAGGAACAAAAGAAAAAGGTTTCTTATCTGTTTTGGCAAATGCCATTTTAATTAAAGATGCTAATCCAAGTAAAGGAGAAGCGCCACGCAGGGCGATCATGACTAGTACTAGACTAAATTCTGGCTCCTTTTTTAACCTGATGTGGAAAACCGTTTTTGTAGGCATAAAGGATATTGTTGGTGTGGGTATTGTGCCTGAGAAAAATCCGGTAAAACAGCAAAAAGCAATCGCTAAAAAAATCCGGAAGCAGAAAAGGGCCGATAGAAGGGAAGCCAGAAAAGCGAAACGAGAGAAAAATTAAGGATGGCATTTAGAAATACGTTTATAAACGTATATTGCTGTTGAATCCAGTCTATTCTTTAAATGCCAGAAACAAAGACACATCAATATAAAATTATAAAATGGATTGCTGCGACAATAATTATCGCATTTGGCCTTTTGGCTGCCACAGCATGGTTTTTAAATGTTAAATCTCGCCCTTTGCTAACTGAGCAGATAAAAACGCTCCTCTATAAATCAACAGATAGTTTATACACCATTAGCTTTTCTAATGTTTATACTAACGTACTCACAGGGAGTGCAACCTTGCAAAATGTAAAGATCACTGCCGATACCATCCGATTTAAAGAATTAATTCGCTTAAAAAGGGCGCCTAACAATCTTTACACGGTAACGCTAAAAAAGCTGGTGGTAAAGCATTTTCATCCAATAACGCTTTATAGACAAAAAAAACTTCAGATTGAAGAGGTAATTTTTGATAAGCCGGAGGTATTGATGATGAACAGACAGTTTGATTTTAATGAGAACAGACCACCTCGCCCTATTAAATCGCCCTATTCATTTATTTCTAAAAACCTGGAGGAATTTCGTATCGATGCCATTCGCTTTCAGGATGCCAGCTTCAAATACATCAATAAAAACGTTAATAAATTAAATGTTTTTGCCATAGATGATCTCAATATTACCTTAACGGATCTATTGGTAGATTCTACATCTGCTGATGAGCCATCAAGGTTTTATTTATTGAAAGATGTGATCATTAACCTGAATGATTACCAATATACCACACCAAACAAACTGTACAATATTAAGCTAAGTAAGCTTGATTTCAGGGCATCGACTGGAAAGCTAAGGGTAAATAAGTTTGAACTGGAGCCGCGCTACGATGAAATGAAATTTGCTGAAATTGCGGGGCACGCTACAGACCGGTTTCATATCCAGATGAGTGACATATTAATGAACGGCATTGATTTACCTGTTTATATTAGTAAGCAGGAATTGCGTGCAAAAGAGATGGGGATTACTAATGGCTTCGTATCTGTTTTTAACAATGGCAGTACTAAAAAACAGGAAGGTGAAATTAAAAAAGGTCGTTTTCCACATCAGTTACTACAAAAACTTGCTCCTCCTGTATTGATCCAGAAAATTAAACTTAAAGATGTTAATATAAGTTATACTATTTACAACGATGAGAGCAAGCAACGTGGCAGAATTTCTTTTGAACACACTTCTGGTATATTTAAGAATGTAACCAACTTACCCAAAATTAAAGCAATAAACCCCAAAATGGAGGTCAGTCTGAACACCTATCTATTAGGTCAGGCTAGTTTAAATTTAATCTTTAAATTTGATCTGAACTCGCCAAAAGGATATTTCGAATATAAGGGCATACTGCATAGTTTTAATGCACGAATATTGAATCAGATTACAAAACCTTTGGGCCTGGTTAGAATAAACAGAGGAATTGTAGATAAGCTACAGTTCGATTTTAAAGCGGATAATACAGGTGCACAAGGAAAGGTAGATTTTTATTATTATGATTTATCTGTCGCATTGATGCGCAATGATCCATCTAGAGATCATTTGGTAACCCGGGGATTGATTTCTATTCTCGCCAATGCGCTTATTATCAATTCAGAAAACCCAAACCGGCATAACCAGTTTATTTCATCTGACGTAAATTATAAAAAGCCAGATAGTTCTTCTTTCTTCAGCCTGATTTGGCGAAGTTTATATACAGGTATTAAAAACAGTATTGGTATTACAGAGGAGAAGCAAAATGAAATTAAGCAACATATTGCTAATTTTAAGGAAATGCGGGCAAACCATCAAATTAGAAAGCGAAACCGGCTGAAGCGCAAACAGCAAAGAGAAAAGCTTCGCAAGCTGAATGAGCAGAGATAGCCTAAAGTTTTGTAACGTTTTATTATATTTAAACCTAATCCAAAAAAACTATGATCATGATCATTGTATTTATCCTCATTGCACTTTTACTTTTTGGCTTTTTCTTTTACAACAACATCGTTGGAAAGAAAAATCAGGTAACCAATGCCTTTTCTGCTATTGATGTGATGCTAAAAAAACGTTTCGACCTGATCCCAAATCTGGTTGAAGTGGTAAAACAATATACCACTTACGAGCAAAGTACTTTAAGTAAAATTGTTGAATTAAGAGCAAAAGCCACTTCAGGCAATATTTCTGGTACTGAAAAAGCCTTCATAGATGCAGAATTAAGCAGCAACATGAAAGGCTTAATGGTAAACGTAGAAAATTATCCTGATTTAAAGGCAAATACAGACTTTATCAACCTTCAAAGCACATGGACAGAAAGTGAAGAACAAATTGCCGCAGCCAGAAGAACATATAATGCTGCCGTTACTGATTATAACAATTCAATTATGATGTTTCCAGGAAATTTATTTGCAGGCTTGTTTAACTTCTATCCGGTTACCGTATTAACCACCACTGAAGAGGAACGAAAAAACATCAACGCTAAAGAACTTTTTAATCGTTAATGCAAAATTATTTAAATAATAACGTGGCTTTGCAAAACACCATAGCCACGATGGAAATAGAGCGAAAGAAGGTTGCCGCCGAGCAAACTAAAGGCTTTACTTTTATTGGGATAGGTATTGGCGTTGCCATTATTGGCCTTTTATTTGGATTACTTTTCTGGGCTGTGGTTGCAGGCTTGATTCCGGTAGTGTATGGCTGCATTATTTTATATCGAATTAATGATGCCTTGAAGGCTTATCAGCAAGCTTATAAACAAAATATCATTGGTGAAGCACTAAAATTTATAGATCCAAGCTTAACCATAAGCCCTAAAGGAGGTATTTCATCTGATGAATTCCGCTATTCTCAGCTTTTTAATAAATCCATTGACCGGTATAAAACAGAAGACCTTGTTAGTGGTAAAGCAGATAAAACAAGCTTTTACTTTGCAGAAGTTCATGCAGAGTATAAAACGGAAAGGGAAACAGATAAAGGAACGGAAACCAGTTGGAATAATATTTTTAAAGGTATTATTTTCGTAGCCGACTTTAATAAACATTTAAGCAGTGTTACTATTGTAAAGCCAAAAGACCTTGGAAATGCTATTGGTTCCTGGTTTTCCAAAAATGTTTTTTCTTTTAGTGATCGGGATGTGATACAGTTGGAAAACCCTGGTTTTAATAGTGCCTTTGTTACTTATGGGAATAATCAGATAGAATCCCGGTACATCTTAACTCCTTCTATGATGGAGCGGATATTGTACCTGAATGCCAATTCAGAAGCAACTATCTCCTTATCTTTTATAGAATCAAGAATGTATATCGCTTTCCCTTTAGATAGAAATTGCTTTGAAGCCCCCGTTTTTGAATCTTTGCTTAACCCTGCTACGCTCAATATAGACATCAATACCATACGTTTTATGTATGATATTGTGAAGGAACTTGATTTAAATACCAGAATTTGGGGGAAGGAATAATTAGCTTAAGTGCTTTTTAACAATATCTTCCAACGCTGCAATATCAAAGGGTTTTGATAAATAGCTATCCGCACCAGCTTCATCTGCAAGTGAAGAAATATCATTATTAGCAGAAAAATAAATTACAGGAATGTGTTTTAGATTAGGGTTGCTTTTAATAGCTCTTGTTGCCTGTATACCGCCCAAATCTGGCAGCCAGTTATCCATAAAAATAAGATCTGGCATAAAAGCCGATACTTGTGTCTCTATATCATTTGCACTTTCAGATGTTTTGATTTCATATCCTGCATCCTCTAAAATGAATGTACACAGATCCAGTATATCCCTGTTATCATCAAAAACAAATACTTTTTTCGTATAGGCCATAAGTCTTTTTCCTGAGGCAAATTTAACTACTATTTATGAATTAATCTGTTAATATAGCCTGCCATTTTATAGCTATCTAAAATTAGGTGGGGTTTTACCTCATTTACAGCCTGCTGCGGCATGTAAGCCATACTTGCAGTTTCAGGATTTTGTATAAGCACTAAACCACCGTATTTGTTTACCGTTTTTAAACCCTCAACCCCATCGGCATTGGATCCTGACAATAAAATGCAGACTACTTCATTTTTAAAAACCTCTGCCGCAGATTGAAAAGTCACATCAATTGATGGGCGTGAATAGTTTATCTTTTCTGAATAATCAAGTGAAATGGTATGATCATTCTCTACCAGTAAATGATAATCAGCAGGGGCAATATAAACATAACCAGGCAATAGCTTTTCCTTTTCTTTGGCTTCTCTTACTGTCAAATTCGTTCTGTTTTTCAACAATTCTGTGAGGAGAGAATCATTACCAGCTTTACGATGGGTAACTAAAATAATTGGAAAGTTTATGTTCACGCTTAGGCTTGGAAAAATTTCTAGCAGCACATCCAAACTCCCTGCAGAGCCTCCAATAACCAAGGCGCTACATTTGCCTTGAGTTAAAGTTTCCGCCATATCTTTTCATTTTTTATGCGCTTGTAGTCTTTTGCATTTGCCCAAAAATCAAGACTTTCTTTGCTCCCCAAAGCCAGGTAACCCAATTTTTCGAGGCTGTTATCAAACAACTGAAAAACCTTGTGCTGCAAATCTTTATCAAAATAAATCAATACATTTCTACATAAAATGAGTTGAAACTCATTGAACGAATGATCTGAAACCAGATTATGCGTAGAGAAAATCATTTTACTGCTTAAAGATTCATCGAATTTAACAAGCGAATAATTCGCCGTATAATAGGATGAGAAATCTTTTTGTCCGCCAGATTGAACATAGTTTTCAGAATACCCCTTTAGATAATTTAAAGGGAACATGCCTTTTTTTGCCTTCTCTAAAACCGATGGATTGATATCAGTGGCATAAATCAGTGACTTATTAAGCAGGTTAAGTTCCTTTAATAAAATAGCTAAAGAATAAGCCTCTTCTCCGGTAGAACAGCCTGCTACCCAAATCCGGATAAAGGGATAAGTACCTAAAGCCGGCAATACATCATTTCTAAGGGATTTATAAAAAGTAGGGTCACGAAACATTTCGGTAACGTTCACTGTGATTTCTTCTAAAAATCTTTTAAAATATTGTTTATCTGTTTTTACAGCATACCTAAATTCTGCAAAACTCACAAAACTATCCAGCGAGTATAAACGGGTAATCCGTCTTTTAATTGATGCATGAGAATATTCCAGGAAATCGTATCCATGAGCTTCTAACACATCATTCAGCAGCATTTCTACCTGTTCATTATCTATAGCGTCGATTATCACTTTATTTCGTTACTTCTTCAATCTGTTCTAATAATTCATCTACGTTAATCGGCTTTGAAACATAACCAGCAGCCCCAGCACTTAAACAACGTTCCTTATCGCCCACCATGGCCTGTGCGGTAACTGCGAGTACAGGGATGTTCTGCATTTTGGGCGATTTTTTCATTGTAGCCATAGCTTGATAACCGTCCATATCTGGCATCATCATATCCATTAACACTACAGAGATATTTGCTCTTTCTTCTATGATGGAAAAACCATCTCTTGCACTAATTGCCGATAAGCATTCATAACCTTTGGCCTTTAAAACAGCTTTTAAGGCAAAAATGTTTCGGTTGTCATCATCAATTATCAGAATTACTTTTTGAGGCATATGAGGTAAACGTACTAAGATTTATAATGATTTTCGTATAACCATACGCGTAACAGCGAAACCAGTTGATCCATATCAACGGGTTTGCTAATGTAATCTGAAGCACCTGCAGCAATGCACTTTTCGCGATCACCCATCATGGCTTTTGCGGTTACAGCTAAGATAGGCAGATTTCTATATTTCAGATTTTGTCTAATCGCTGTAGTAGTTTCGTAACCGTCAAGCTCAGGCATCATCATATCCATTAAAACAACATCAATATTTGAATTCTCCTCTAACATCTTCAAAGCTTCCTTACCATCTATCGCAGCCAGAACTTTCATTTGATGTTGCTCTAAAATTTTTGTCAGCGAGAAAATATTTCTAACATCATCATCGGCTACGAGCACTGTTTTCCCTTTTAATACATCCTGCAGCTCAGAAAATTTTTGAGGTATTTTTGTTTTTTCTTTACTTTTTTCTTCTATTAAATGAAGGAATAAGCCCGCTTCATCCAATATCCTCTGATAGGAATGGGCCGTTTTAACCACTATGGAATCAGCATACTGCTTAATTCTGTTTTCTTCACCCTTTGATAAATTTTTGCCGGTAAAAATAATAATCGGAAGGTTTTCCAAACCTGGTGTTTTCTTTACTACTTCGAGCGTTTCGTAAGCATGTTTATCTGGGATACCCATATCAAGAATAACACAGTTTACTTCTGGCTTATGCAAAGCTGAAACACTTTCGCCCACTTGATTAACAATTTCGGTTTGAATGTTGAAATTACTTAAGAAATAGCTCAGCGCTTTAGCATGCTGTTCATTTTCTTCCACAATTAAAACTTTTTTAGGGTGGCGACTCAAGGCATGCTCCAGTTTTGAAAAGATTTCCTGCATGTGTTCAAAAGCAAAAGGCTTATTGATAAAATCTACCGCACCTTTTAACAGGCTTTCTTTTTTTACCTGTAGGGACGACATAATGTGAACAGGAATCGGACGCGTTTCCGGGTCAGATTTCAATTCTTCCATCACCTGCCAGCCATCTTTTATAGGCAACTGAATATCCAGCAATATGGCTATAGGCTTATAGGCCTTCGCCATTTCAATACCTACATCTCCACGCACGGCAACCAACCCTTTGTAATTTCGTTTCCGTGTAAAATCAAGCAGCATTTTAGCAAAAGGTGTATCATCCTCTACAATCAGAATTACTTTATCGCCTGCTATAATGCTGTCTCTGTCATCTTCAATTTCCTGAGGAATGTTATTTACCGTTAAGTAGTTCACCTTTGCAACAGGAGTTTCTACTGGTGGAATATAAGGTCTTTCAAGTGCTGGAACAGTTCCTTCAAAGCCTTTATTTTTATCTATTGGCAATGTTAACGTAAATACACTGCCTTCATTTTCTTTACTTTTTAAATCTATAAAACCACCTAAAAGTTTGGCGAGTTCTCTGCTGATGGACAAGCCTAAACCTGTACCACCAAATTTGCGGCGGGTAGATCCATCAGCTTGTTGAAAAGCCTCAAAAACCATCGCTTGCTTATCTTGCGGAATACCTACACCAGTATCAGCCACTTCAAAAATTAAGGCATTTAGTTTTTCGTTCTTGGTGATATTAAATTTCACAGAACCTGTGGAAGTAAATTTAATCGCGTTTGAAAGTAAATTTTTAATAATCTGCTCCAGGCGCATTTTATCAGTATGAAAATATTCAGGAACATTCTCAGCGTTGCTGATCACCAATTCAAGAGATTTTTCTTTTGCCAATGGATTGAATAATGAACGCATATTTAAAGCAACATCACTCACTTTAACATTGGTTCGGTCGAGCTCCATTTTGCCTGCCTCAATTTTAGATAAATCAAGAATTTCATCAATCAAACTCAATAAACCCTGTCCTGAACTCTGAATCACTTCGGCATATTCCTGGTGTTCTTTATCCATTTCCTCATTTTCTGCCATTAACCTTGACAATAGTAAAATGGAGTTTAGTGGTGTGCGCAACTCATGCGACATGTTGGCTAAAAATTCTGATTTATACCGGGTGCTTAATTCCAGCGCCTCAGCTTTTTGCTGTATTTCTGCATTTCTTACCTCAATGAGTTCGTTTTTTTCTTCAAGCAAACTGCTTCGCTCTTCGAGTTCCTGATTGCTTTGCAACAATTCTTCCTGCTGAACCCGCAATTCCTCTTCTGAGGCTTGTAACTTTTGAGCCTGTGCTTCCAGTTCAGCGTTCATGCCTTCCAGCTCGTTATGCTGCACCTGTAACTCTTCAGATTGTGCCTGGGTTTCTTCTAATAATTGTTGTAATTTTTGCCTGTTTTGTGCACCTAACAGGGCTGATCCGACATCTGATAAAATCAGGTTTAAGAAATGCAACTGTAGATCAGAAAGGGGCTTAATTGTACCAAGCTCCAAACCTCCGATAGAAATTCCATTCCGGATAATTGGTAAAACAATCAGCTGTGCTGGTTTTATATTGCCTGTTGCATGGGTAATAGTTAACTCGCTTTGCGGAACATCATCTATAATAATTGCTTTGCCAGACTTTACTGCCTGACCAACTAAGCCCTGCCCTAATTCAATAACAGGTAAAAGATTTTGTCCTTCTAATGCATACTTACCTTTTAAGTGCAAATATCCATCGTCCTTAAATAAATAAACAGCTCCAATTTGGCTTTTTGTATAGGTAACTAAAAACTCAATAATATCATCTGCCAGGTGAAAAACATCTTTCTCACCAACCATTTTCACATTCAGATTGGCAACTCCCGTTTGTAACCATTCGTTTTCTGCGAGGGTATCAAAAGATTTTTTTAGCGATAAAGACATCGCATTTAATGACCCTGAAAGTTCACCGATGTCATCACGAGATTGAGCATCCAGTAAAACGCCATAATTACCTCCTGAGATCTGGTGTGCAATCTCTTTAATGGCGATAATACGTTTTTCCATCTCATTTTTCTTTTCTTCAATTTCTTGCTGAAGCTTAACACGCTCATCAAAATCAACTGATACTTTTCTGTAAAAAAACAAAGTAATGAGTATGGCCAGAAAAGCAGCTATCATGATCAGAACAGGCGTATAAGACGTTAACTTACTAAGCTCTTCTGTACGTTCATTCAGTAACCGTCTCTCTTCTCTCACCATTTTATTGACTGCGGAACGAGCTTGATCCATATAGATTTTGCCTTGAAGAAGAACGGTTGGATCTATTTTTCCACCGAGAGATTTAATTTCTATTGTAGAGGTAATAATACTCAAACGCTTAACCAGTATCTCTTTCAGCTCGGCAATGGTTTTCTGCTGCGCAGGATTATCACTTGTAGCGCGAGCAATAGTATCGATGGTTCTAACGGCAAGATCACGGGCACCGTTATAAGGCTCCAGAAATACTTTATTACCAGTAAGCAGGTAACCTCTTTGCCCGGTTTCTGCATCTTTAAGAGTAGAAATAACTCCTTCCAGATTTAGGATAACCTGATCGCTATGCTTTACCAGTTCGGTGCTCTTGATGAGGTTACGAATACTGATATATGAAGCAAGTGAACTGATAAAAAGAATAATAAGCGACAAGCCTAAGCCTAAACGTAGATTATTTTTCAGGGTGGTTTTCATTAATATATTTTAGAGATCTTAGATTTGATTGTTGGTCGCAACTTCTTCGGTAATGGGAATGATAAAGTAAAATTCGGAACCTTCATCCGGCACGCTATTTACGCCAATTTTGCCACCATGCCTGCTTATAATTTCCGAACAAATATACAAACCAATACCTAAGCCATTGAAACGGTTACTATGTTCTTCTACCCGATAAAATTTGTCGAATATTTTAGATTGCTGTTCTTCTGAAATCCCTATTCCAAAATCTTTTACGGCCAAGTAAAGACTGCCATCCTTAATATTTAAGGTAACATTTACCTGATTAGTTCCTGGGGCATATTTAATGGCATTGGTTATAAAATTAATTACGACTTGCTCCAGCCGCATTTCATCGCCATAAATATTTTCATTGGTTTTTCCAAGTTTATTGATGGTGAAACCTGGATTAGATTGCTGCAGCATTTCGATGGCATTACTCACCATATTATCAGCACAAAAATACTGCATGTTAAACTTCATTTTACCACTTTCAATCTTTGATATATCAAGTAAGTCAACGATCAACTCATTTAACTTCTCCAATTGAACACTTGCCTTTGCCAAATGACTTTGGGCCATCGTTTTATCATCCTTATTTAAACTGCGTTGCAGCAGCTGAATGTATCCTTTTACACTGGTTAAAGGTGTTTTAAGCTCATGGCTTGCAATACTGATAAATTCGTCTTTTTTGTTTTCCGCCTGTTTACGAAATTCGATTTCCTCAAGAAGTTTTTCCTGTACCTCGTTGAGCTTTCTGCTTTGTTCATAGATGCGGTAAAACGTTTTGATTTTAAGTAGCAGTACATTAATATCAACAGGTTTGGTGATATAATCTAATCCACCGCTTAAATAGCCTTTTGTGATAAATTTAAGTTCGGTATTAACAGCTGAAAGGAAAATGATGGCCGTGTCTTTTGCTTTGCTGAAACCAGAAATGGCTTCTGCAACCTCAAAACCATCCATATCTGGCATCTGCACATCCAGAATAATCAGGACATAGTTGTTTTTTAAAACTTTTTTTAGTGCATCTTCACCTGATGATGCGGTATCAACCTCAAAATTATGTGCCTGGAGTACTTTTTGTAACGAAATCAGGTTTTCGGGCCTGTCATCAACGATAAGGATCATTTTATATTATACAAATGAAGCATGAAATAATTGTGTTTGGTTCAGATACAAAAGATCTTAAAATGTATACGAACAATCAGTCGCCACGAAATGTTTTACTTATTTATAAATTATTTGAATTGAACGTATCACCTTGTTTGATATCCCCTGTTTCAAAACCTTTTTTAAACCAGAACATGCGTTGTGCCGAAGTGCCGTGTGTAAAAGAATCGGGCTGCACATCTCCTGTGGCCTGCTTTTGTAATTTATCATCGCCAATAGCGTTTGCTGCAGTTAAAGCTTCCTCAATGTCTCCTTCTTCCAGTTTAAAATCTTTCAAATTCTGAGCGTTGTGTGCCCAAAGACCGGCAAAAAAATCAGCCTGCAATTCCAATTTTACAGATAACCTGTTATATTCTTTCTCACTTACCTTGCCACGAGCCTGATCTAGTTTTTCAGAAATCCCTAATAGGTTCTGAACGTGATGACCTACTTCATGTGCAATCACATAGGCCTGAGCAAAATCACCAGCAGCACCAAAACGGTTTTTTAAATCATCATAAAATGATAAATCGATATAAACTTTATGATCTCCCGGGCAGTAAAACGGACCTACATCTGCACTTGCATTTCCACAAGCTGTTTGAACACCTTCTCTAAACAGTCTTAATTTTGGATATTCATATTGCTTACCCATTTCCTGAAACTGTTTATCCCAAACTTGTTCGGTAGATTCCAGAACACCAGATACAAATTTTCCTTGTGCATCATCTGCCGGTACGCCTTGCTTTACTTCCTCTGTTCCTGCAGATGCAGGAATCTGGCTCACAACGCCTGAAAGGTCTTTTCCAAATATTAAACCGAGTACAACGATTATAATACCTATTCCTCCACCGAGAATAGTTTTACCTCCACCCCCACTTCTTCCATCTTCAACATTGTTACTGCCTTTACCAAACCACTGCATAATTTTATTTTTTATTTATATGAATAACCTTGTATTCACATATTTGTTACGCTAAAGTAGAAAATTTTTTAGGCAAAATCTTTGGCTAACAAATTAGATACAAAAAGAGCCACACTGAATGAGTGTGGCTCGGCTAACATTCACATCAAAAATTAATGATTAAAAACTTCAATTGCTTTTGAAATTCTGTTTTTTGTCTCTTCCACACCCAATAAAATAGCAATATCAAAAACACCTGGCCCAAATTTTCCACCTACCAACATAATCCGGAAAGGCAACATCAATTCGCCGGGCTTAAATCCCTTTTCTGCCGCCAAAGCTTTGAAAGACTCTTCTGCTGAAACGGCATCATTAAGGGACAAAGTTTCAGAAAATGTATTAAAAAATTCAGCTTTTTCTGGCGTCCATTTTGGTTTAACAGATGCTACATCATATTCTTTCGGATTTGTAAAAAAATATCCGCTTTGTGCTACAAAATCTGGCAGCAAATTGCAACGGTCTTTTATCAAGTCAATTATGGTATTTAAGAATTTATCATCACTCACTTCAATGCCAGCTTTTTGCAATTCGGCTCTTACGCCTGGCGATAAAAGTTCAGCACTTTGTGTTTTAATCCACTCATGATTATACCATTTGGATTTTTCAAAATCGAACTTTGCCCCGGCTTTACTGATTCTATCGATAGAGAATTTTTCTTCCAATTCTTTTAATGAAAATAATTCCTGATCAGTTCCGTCATTCCAACCTAACAAGGCCAGCATGTTTACGAAAGCTTCAGGAAGAAATCCCATTTCTTTAAATCCATTGGTGGTGTCTCCAGTTTTAGGATCCGTCCAGTTCATGGCATACACCGGAAACCCTAAACGATCTCCATCGCGTTTGCTAAGTTTACCATGACCATCAGGTTTTAGAATCAAAGGTAAATGTGCCCAGGCAGGCATATCACTCTCCCATCCCAAATATTTCCATAATAAAATATGTGTTGGTGCTGAAGGCAACCATTCTTCCCCACGGAAAGCATGGGTAATTTCCATGGCCTTATCATCAACCACAACAGCTAAATGATAGGTAGGCATGCCATCTGCTTTTAACAAAACCTTGTCATCAACCAATGACGTTTCGAAACTAACATCACCACGAATCAAATCGTTAAAATGCACAATTTCATTTTCAGGTACTTTGATTCTAATTACATGAGGTGTTTTTGCTGCCAACAAATCTTCTACTTCACTAATGGTTAGTGTTAAAGAGTTGCGCATATCCATCCTTGTAGCCTGACCATACTGAAAATTCGGAATGTCTTTCCGTTTTGCATCTAATTCTTCAGGGGTATCAAAGGCATAATAGGCATAACCATCACTAATTAATTGTTCTGCAAATTTTCTATAGCTTGGTTTACGTTCGCTCTGGCGATAAGGGCCGTAATTACCTGGATTTGCAGGGCTTTCATCCGGTGTAATGCCACACCAGTTTAAACAGTTTACAATATATTCTTCCGCACCTTCTACAAAGCGGTTTTGATCGGTATCTTCCACGCGCAGTATAAAAGTTCCATTGTTTTTTCTGGCAAACAAATAATTGAATAAAGCCGTGCGAACACCGCCTAAATGCAGGCCTCCGGTTGGACTTGGGGCAAATCTTACTCTAACTTTCTTATCCATAAATTGGTATGTTGAGCGATAAGCGTGTGGCGTATGGCGTGTGAAACGCTTAACGCCTGACGCAAAACGCAAGACGGCACAAAGATATGTTTTTCATCCATTTTATATGATTTCATCTGTGATGAATCTATAATGATTGCCTTTACATTTATGAAAAAGCATAATGGTTTTCTGTTTTTTTCGTTTTGTTATTGTAATTTGGCTACCCAAAGCATGAACCCTTATCAAAAGAAACGCCGCTGGAAGTTTTTCCTTCTCATATTCGCAATCCTAATAGGCATTGCATCAGTGTTTTACACCGATTCTTTTGTAAAAAAGATGGAACGTGAGGAGGCCAATCAATTTCAGCTTTGGGTAAAGGTTCAGGAAAGATCCATGTTGTTAATGGATAATGATAACTTTCGTGAGGTGGTGGAGAGTGTTAGAAAAAACACTAAAACACCTGTTATTGTGGTCGACTCTTCTCAAAACATCACTACTTATTTTGGTTTAGATTCTACCAAAACAAATTACGAAACGGATACGACACTTGCTTATGATAGTTTGTATTTCGTTCATCAGTTACGGCAAATGAGTAGCCAGCATAGGCCATTAACCATGAATATTCTCGGCAGTAGTTATCAGGCTTATTATAAAGACTCATTCATACTAACGCAGCTCCGCTATTTCCCTTATATCCAAATGGCAGTTATTTTTCTTTTCCTTCTTACTGCTTATGCCGCATTCAGCTCAGCAAGACGGGATGAACAAGATCATGTTTGGGTTGGTCTGGCAAAAGAAACTGCGCATCAGTTGGGAACCCCCATATCATCCTTAATGGCATGGACCGAGCTCATGAAATCGAAATTTGATGCAGAAGATGACCCATTGATTGCTGAAATGGAAAACGACATTAAACGCCTGGAAATTATTGCCGACCGTTTTTCTAAGATTGGCTCCAAACCCATTCTGGAAGATCATACGGTATACATAGTAGTTAGTGATTTTATCAGGTACTTCAAAGTTAGAACATCAGATAAGGTTAAATTTAGTATTTCTGGAGATGAACAGGTTCGGGCCTTATTAAATATTCCACTGTTTGACTGGGTGATAGAAAATCTGCTTAAAAACGCAGCCAATGCAATTGAAAATGAAGGATCTATCTCCATTAACATCATCGAAAATTTAGCGAAAGAACAAGTTTTTATCGATGTGACCGATACTGGAAAAGGGATACCACGCTCTAAATTCGATGCTGTGTTCCAGCCTGGCTACACTACCAGAAAGCGCGGCTGGGGATTAGGTCTTTCACTAACCAAAAGAATCGTGGAGAATTACCACAGCGGAGAAATCTTTGTAAAAGACTCTGAAGTGGGTAAAGGAACTACTTTTAGAATAATATTAAAAAGCAGCTTAAGATATGAACCGACCACAGCCTAACGAATACCCGATCTGGGCAGAAGCTTACATCAACAAAGTTAACCAGGATGTTCTTGAACTATTGGAAGAACAGGCGATTAGCATTCCGGCTTTATTTAGAAGAAATAAGGAAAAAGAAAACTATGCTTATGCTGAGAATAAGTGGACACTGAAGGAAATGCTTGGTCATATCATCGATTGCGAACGTATTTTTGCTTTCCGCATTACCTGTTTCGCCCGAAATGAAAAGCAGCCTTTGCCAGGGTTTGATGAAAATGATTATGTTGCTAATGCCCGCTTTAGTGAGCGTAATTATGAAGATCTTATCGAAGAATTTGAAACACTACGAAAAGCTAATCTTTACCTGTTCCGAAGTTTAAGCGATGAGGAAATCCATCGGGCTGGACAAGCATCAGGCAGGGACATTAATGTAAAATCGATATTGTTTGTTACGGGTGGACATATTATGCACCATGTTGAAATATTAAAAGAACGTTATCATGTGGTTTAAAGAATTTACAATAGAGGATTTGAACAATCGCCCTAAAAATCACATTGGTGGATTGCTCGACATTAAATTCACTGAAATTGGTACAGATTTCATCGTTGGTACCATGCCTGTTGATGAACGCACTCACCAACCAGCCGGCATTTTACATGGTGGCGCCTCTGTGGTTTTAGCAGAAACTTTAGGGAGCATTGCTTCCTACATGTGTATCGACCCGGAAAAACATGTAGCAGTAGGATTAGAAGTAAATGCAAACCACCTCAGACCTGTAAAAAATGGCCCGGTAACCGGGATATGCAAAATTATTCATCGTGGTGCTAAAACCCATATCTGGGATATTAAACTTTATGATGATCGGGGTAAAATGAATTGTATCAGCCGCTTAACGGTTGCCATTATCAATAAACCACAATAAAAATTTACGGATTGCAAAATGCAATCCGTAAATTTTTCATTTGAACAGCTTATTTAACAGGCTGGTGATCTATTGCTTTCTTTTCGATAATGAAGGATGTGATCAATCCAAGTCCACCAAAAATGCCCAAGAATCCAAAATAAATGGCAACGGCCTGCCCTTCCTCAGCACTGGTAATTCCTTGCCCAAAAATGCTTCTTACCGTAATTAGTGCCACCAAAAGGCCAATTCCTAAACCAACCATTAATAAACCAAACTTTAAACTTAAGTAGGGCTTTGGTGCAGATCTTGAAACACCGGGATGAATGCCACGTTCAATCATGGCCATTTTTTCTTTATTTGATAAATAACGGATTCCGAAAACCATTGCGAATGTGCCCAGGAAAATTGACATTGGGACTAATATTGATTCCATAATAATATTTTTTTTGTTTTAATTTATTTTCTGTTGATTTGAACCGTGTTCTGCGTATTATGACTACACTTTCTTGAAACAGGTTACACCCTCACTTAAAAAATTAATAGCTTTATCAATTTTGTATCAAAATCTAAAAAATATAGACCTCTTTAAATCGCTAAGTGATGATGCTTTGCTTAAAATTTCGAAGTATATGCTTAATGTGAAATACCCAAAAGGAACGATATTAATTCGGGCAGACCGGGTAGAGCCATATTTTTATGTGTTGCAAAGTGGCATCGCCAGGGCTTATTCGGATGGCGAAAACCAGCAAATCACTTTTTGGTTTGGCGAAAGCGGCAGTGTGCTTTTTTCTTTTAATAGCTACATTAACAATAAACCAGGCTACGAAAACATCGAACTATTGGAAGATTGCGCATTGATTCAAATTAAACTCGCTGATTTATTTAGTCTCTATAACGGTAACATAGAAATAGCAAACTGGGGCAGAAAAATGGCCGAACAGGAGTTGATTGCTACAGAAAGACGGTTAATCGACCGATCGTTTAAAGGTGCGGCAGAGCGTTATCAGGAATTTGTAAATCAATCACCAGCACTTCTCAAACGCGTTGCCTTAAAGCATATCGCTTCTTATTTAGGTGTTACTCAAGTTACGTTGAGTAGAATAAGAGCAGGCAAATAATTCATTTTTTAACAAATGTAAAAGGATGCTTAAAGTGTGGCTGGTACCTTTGTTAAAACACATTTTATATGAACTGGATCATTTTAATTGTAGCCGGGCTTTTCGAAGTGGGCTTTACCACTTGCCTACAGCTATCTAATAATTTTACGAATATAAAGTGGACCGCAGCATTTATACTCTGCATTGGTTTGAGCTTTCTTTTGTTGAACAAAGCTACACAAACGCTTCCAATGGGAACGGCCTATGCCGTATGGACCGGAATCGGGGCTGTTGGAACGGTCATCGTAGGTATTATTTATTTTAACGAGCCGGCTACTTTCTGGCGGATATTTTTTATTTGTACTTTAATTGGTTCTATTGCCGGGTTAAAGTTTTTTGCGGCTCATTAACTTTATCTCATTTTAAATCTGCGGGGCGAAATATGGAGATTTTGATTGCAAATAGATATACTTAAAATTATAATGCTGATCTGAAGCCCTAAATCTTTTTAAATCTGCGAACCTTTTCTGTCGAATCTGCGGGAGAAAAAGTGTAAAATTATCTCGCTGATTTCGGAGATTCCGCAGATTAGCTAAACATTATCATCGCGAACCGAGAAGCCGGCGACGCGTAAATAATAAAAATTCCCTGTAACCTCATCATCATTATGGTAGTCTTACAAGAAGAATGACGCAGGAAATAACAGACTTAATGCTGATCGAAAAAATATTGAACGGACAAACCGATCAATATTCCTTATTGGTTAAACGCCATCAACGGTTTGTATTTACGCTTGCCCTTCGTTTCGCAAAAAACAGAGAAGATGCAGAAGAGATTGCACAAGATTGTTTCATCAAAGCGTATAAAGCACTTGGAACTTTTAAACAGACCTCAAAATTTAGTACCTGGCTATATACCATTACTTATACTACAGCCATGACCTTTTTAAGAAAAAAACGGCTGGATACGTTATCAATTAATGATGATGAAACTTTCTTACAACTGGAAAATCATACCTCTGCCTTTATGGCAAATGGTTATGAAAGAAAAGATAGCCACCACTTCTTAAATCAGGCAATTACACAGCTGATGCCGGATGATGCTACAATAATTACCTTATTTTATCAAGGCGAACAAAGTTTAGAAGAAATTGGCATAACCCTACATATGGAGCCAAACACAATTAAGGTAAAACTGCACCGGGCCAGACAGCGGTTAAAAGAAAAATTACAATATTTGTTAAAGGACGAAGTAAAGGAACTACTATGAACACGATAGATGAACAACTTTGGGATTACATTGATGGAAATTTAGATGAAACCCAAGCAAGTGCCATCAAAGAAAAAATAAATACTGATGCTGAATTTAAAAGTAAGTATGAAGAATTGGCACGCTTTAACCTCAATTTTGATAAAATAGAACTCGAAGAACCATCCATGTCTTTCACCAGAAATGTGATGGAAAGCATTGCGTTTGAACCTGCTCCAATAGCGATGAAAACAAAGGTTGATAAAAGGATTATTTATAGTATTGGTAGCTTTTTCATACTCTCTTTACTAATATTATTTGGCTACATGCTTTATAATTCAAATCTAACTATGCCTGGTTTTGATCAGAAAGTTAATTTTAGATTCAATTTAGATAAATACATCACACCCGCCACCATTTATAGCTTCCTATTTGCGGATGTGGTTATCGGACTAATTTTTCTTGATCAGTTTTTAAGGGAGAAGATGGCTCAAAGTAAAAAAGTTTAATAGATCCCGCAGATCAAAATGATTGATGCAGATGATGTTCATCTATGCTTTTCCTGAAATCTGCGGGAACTCAGCAAGATAAATTTACCCTAAAGTTTTTAAAATTTCCAGTCCTTTTGGCCACTCACCAAAACCCGCATCAGCATTAATATGGCCTGCGTTACCAATATTAATGAATTCACTACCCCATTTTTCAGCAAAAAAAGCAGCTCTTTCTATGCTTACCCATTCATCATTTGCACTGGCGACTACAATGGTTTTAAAATCAATTTTATCCAATGGAACATGATCAAAGCCAATAGTATCAAAGGTATATTTCGGTGCTTCCAAGTCACTTGGCGCTACCAATAAAGCGCCTTTAATTTTCTTTTGATAGTGTTTGGCCCAATTGGCGATGGCTGTACAGCCCAGGCTATGACCAATTAAAACAACTGTAGGTAAATCATAATCAGATAATGCTTCCTCTATGTTTGTAATCCAATCATTTGATGTTGGTGTTTCCCAATCCTTCTGCTCAATTCTAGTGAAATTTTTGTCTGAGTTTTCGAAGTGTGTTTGCCAATGATCTGGACCTGAATTGCCCAGCCCAGGAATGATAAAATAATTCGTCATATAAGATAGCAGTTATAAGCACTTCTATTTAAACAAAGTGCTTTCATAAAAATGGTTTAGAACAAAAAAAAGCCTCGACTTAGATCGAGGCTTTTTTGTAAATATGATAATAAATTAAATTACTTTCACATTAACGGCATTTAAGCCTTTTTTACCGTTAGCAACTTCGTACTGTACTTTGTCGTTTTCACGGATTTCGTCGATAAGACCTGTTGAATGAACAAAAATTTCGCTATCGCCGTTAGCAGGTACGATAAAGCCAAAACCTTTAGTTACATTGAAGAATTTTACTGTGCCTTCTTGCATTGTATTAAATATTAAAATTAAGTCTGCAAGGTAAGTTTTAATTTTTAAAATCAAAATAAATTTTAACATTTTTTTAACGTTAAAATTTTGTAAACATCAGATTACTAAGGCTTTTTAATTGCCTTGCCAACAATCATAACCGTAATTTCACTATTATGTGGAATTCCAAGGGTAGTTCCGGGAATAACATTAAAAAGGTTTTTAATATAAACATCTGCTACGCCCTGCATCATTCTTTTTTTCCCTTCTACCGCATCAGGCAAAACACCATTTACATTAACAATTTTCATTGTTCCGGTATAGTCTACAACAGCCAAACATTCATAGGCAAAATCCTTATAAGCGCGTTGAATTTCGATTCGGTATTGAGGGAACATATAATCGTAAGCAGCTGTTCTTTTCTGTAGTTTATCTACCGTACTAAACTTTTCAACTTTCACAATCTTGCTCTTCGGTATAAACTGAACAGGCACTCGGGCAGCAAACGCTCCGGTATCAGTGCGATTCACCTCATCTGATCGTTTTTTAATAAACAAGGTATCTGCTTTTGACGGCTTCTGCAATGCTGATGCTGTTGTTTTCAGTTTATTTTTGATGTAGGTCTGCGCATAAAATGTCATGTTTACATCCGAACGGATATCATCGGCAATTACCCGTCCATCTACTTGAATGCGTTGGAAAACCAGACTATCTTTACTGATATGCTTCACCTTAAAAAACTCCTCAGCAAAGTTGTACACGTTACCATGATCATATTGTAAATAAAATTTCTGCATTTTTTGCTTCTGCGGACTCCAGGCCATCATGGTATCTTCTGCTGCCACCTCAATAATCCAGGAAGGCTCTTGCATAAAACCCTCTTTATTAAAAGATAGGTTATCGCTAAATCGTCGTTTTACTTCTTCAAACCGAATTCCTTTCACAGGCGCAAAACTGAAGTCTCTTAAAGTCGCATCATTTTTTTTAGACCGCGAATTGCAGGCGGATAAGATCAATACGATGAAAAACAGTTTTAAAATATTTTGAATCATTGGCGCTAAAATAATTATTTCTTTTTAACCAACACCACATTGGCTACTTTACGCTGCCCGGCATGGTCCCATTTTTTATTATCTGATGGATAGTTAACCACACCATGATCTGGCATTCCATCAACCCACAAGGTGGTTGAGCCACCACCATCAAAATTAATAGCATGGGTACAACCCAGCCATTTCATCAAACTTGTTAACTCCATTAAACTCATACCGGCCGAATTTTCATTTCTCCCATCAACTGTTAACAAAATTACACGGCCATTTGGTTTAATCCCCAGGCAGGTTCTCGGATGACGAAGGCGACTGAAAGAAGTGGTATCCAACACTTCGTTTTGGTTGTTATATCTTAATAACGGACCATTAAGCAAAACATTTTGTGCTGTTAATGTTGTTTCCCAATCTTCGGAGCCATCCCACTTTTTAATGGACAGTATTCCATGATCAATAATCACGGCTGCTTGCTGGTGCTTTGCCCGGTTACCATCCTTATCCAACCTATTGGTGTTAATAATCTTTCCATTAAGGCGAACATAATCAACCGATCCACCATCTTTCACGTCGAAAAAATTACCGTTTATGGCAACTATTGCAGTGTCTCTTACACCAAAATCGCTGGTGTTAATCAATTCTTTCTCCTCCGCACCTAAAGCAAAAACAATTCTTCTTCCTGAGTTTTTAATTTCTACAAAAGAAATATTTTCGTTTGCCCCAAAAAGATTCTGGCGATTAAAATGATGCCTGAATAATTTTACCTGGCTGGCAATTTTGGTTTTCTGCCATTTGGTTTTAACAACCGTTAGTGAATCCGTTTCCTGTGCTATACTATATAACCCAAAAAGCAATAAAACGATGACAAGGGATGGTTTTTTCAACATACGATTCAATTTTCGTAAAAGTATGAATTGTGTTAAAACTCAGATTAAGGTATTAATAATTCTATAATAACTTATTAACCTAAAAAACGGAGCAACCACCTTAATGATTGACTCCGCTTTTTCTGAATGATGGAATGACTAAATTAGTGAATGATTGAATTAAAGAATGATTGGCAAAGCAACATCCCAATTCCATCATTCACTAATTCAATTATTTATTTCTTTGGATCTAAAATATCTTTAATCCTGATATTCAAATCTTCATAATGTGCCTTTGATATCGCATCACCTGCAGCTGATCTGGCTTTTGTAGTGGCTAATAATAATTTCAACTCAGCCCTAACCAATGGCCTGATATCAGATAAACCAACATTAACCGGCGTTAAGCCATATCCCGCAGCATAATCTACTGGTAATCCTACCGGAAGTTCAGCTTCTTTGGTCATCAGGTTTTCCAATTGATCTACATAGGCACGTTGTAAATTCCGTTTGAATGCATCGGCTCTGCCTGTGGCAAATACAGATGTTCTTAAATCGGTAAATAGTTGTGGCATAGTATAGGCTTTTGCCGGTCCGTTTTTTGTTTCATTATCAAGCAAACGGGCAAGGCGTGGCGCAGATAAAAGGTTGCCTAATGTATTAGTCTGTACCGCTTTAATGCGGTTTAACAATACGCCATTATCAAATTTATTTAATTGTTCATTGCTGATTAGCCATAAAGGGGTAGTAAACAATTGCTGATTGAAAAAAGTAATCGCTTCTTTTTGCTTTGCTTTTGGCAGGTAGGCGTAAACAGGACCTGACTGATCATACGTTTTAAAGTTTTCACTCAAGCCACCAACATTTGTAGTTACATGTCCCATGTAGCGATTAAACTGACCAATGATTTCATTGTAAATTTCTTTTAAATCGCTGTAATCCTTACCTTTCTGGTAAGTCCATTTTTCTACATTAGGCAGAATACGTTTGAGGTTGGCAATACCATAAGTACTCGCTTTCATGGCATTATCGCCTAAGTCTTCACTTTGCAACCGTGGATCTAAACTGGTTCCTTGGCGACCGTAAAAGTATAATGGATTGCCTGCATTTTTTAACACCCATTGGTTCAAAATTTCTTTTTCCTGTTCGGCTGTTTTATTTCCTGGAATCCAGGAATACCCCCATTTAATGGCCCACTTGTCATACTCGCCAATTTGTGGATATAACTTTGTTACGCCATCACCCGGCTGGGCAATATAGTTGAAACGGGCATAATCCATAATTGATGGTGCAGTTCCATGTTTATCTGTAAAGGTTTTTGATCGCAATGAATCTACCGGATAAGCATAACTCGATCCAAAATTATGTGGCAAACCTAAGGTATGACCAATTTCGTGTGATGACACAAAACGAATCAATTCGCCCATTTGTGCATCAGAAAATTTGGCCTTGCGAACATCAGGGTTTATTGCTGCAGTTTGTACAAAATACCAGTTGCGCAACAAGTTCATCACATTATGATACCAACCAATGTGGGTTTCCAAAATCTGCCCGGTTCTCGGATCGCTCACATGAGGTCCATAAGCATTTGCAATATCAGATGCAAAATAACGTACAACAGAATACCGTGAATCTTCTACGCTAAACTGCGGATCTTCTTGTGGTGTTGGTGCTTGCTTACCTATAATCGCATTTTTAAAGCCCGCAGCTTCAAAGCCGGCCTGCCAGTCATTAATCCCCTGAATTAAGTAGGGTACCCATTTTTTTGGTGTGGCAGGATCAATATAAATGATAATTGGTTTCACAGGCTCTACCAGCTCGCCTCTCATGTATGCTGCAGTATCTTTTGGAACTAAATTCCAGCGGTGAATATAAGCTGTTCGCTCGGCCTTCTGTGCATCAGTTCCGTAATCTAGCTGTGATTGCCCGAAGTAACCCACACGGCTATCCATAATTCTGGCTTTTACAGGGGTTTTTGGCAATAATAACATGGAGGTATTAAATTCAAATGTTACCGCACCATTGCTGTTATCTGTTGGCGATTCTGCAGCCTTATAAGTTTTAGCCGTTTTAACTTCAATATTAATCGGAAAAGTTTTAACAGTATCAATGTAAGAACGGGTTGCATCATATGCAATAACTTTATACGCTTTCCGGATTTGGTCTGTGGCACCAATCGCCATAATATCACCATTATAAAAATCGGTCACATCAATTACCACACCTGTAGTATCCTTATTTAAAGCTTTAATTTCAAATCCAGCCAAAATCTGATCCAGGTTTGAATTTTTAACCGACTCATACATATCACTTTTTGGATCTGCTTTTGTAGCATAGCTGGGCACACGGATATAAACCTGTTTGCCCTTACGCTCCCATTTCCAAACCTGTTCATTTAATTCTTCGCCACCATATTGCTGATTGCCCACTTTTATACCTACTGGTGCTTTTGCCAAACGGGTAACCACCAGCATTTCCCGGTTGATTAAACTATCTGGAATTTCAAAATACCACTTATCCTCAACCTTGTGTGTTTTAAATAATCCGTTAGTTGTGATGGCTTTAGCCGTAATCACTTCAGAAAATGGTTTGATACCATCTTTTTTAGGTATTGCTGCTGAAGTAGCTGTTGCCGGAATGGCGGGGCTAGTTGTGCCCTTTTTGTTTTTCTTTTGTGCGTATACTGAATTGGATCCTGCCAAACCAAGCGCAACCATACCTGCAAAAGCAAGTACGCTAAGTTGTTTCTTCATTGATGTGTTATATGATATAATAGAGCCCGAAGTTAGAGGCTTGTTACAGCATAATTCATCTGTAACTAGAAAATTACGGGTCGAATTAAATTCTTTTTTCCAGTTGAACAAATTTGAATAAAATACGATCATCCCGATAGATTTCGAAAAGAAGTCTTCTGCCTGGCCCTGATTTAAAAAGTTCATTAATGTCATTTAAAGTATAGAATTCGATGGGTTTAAAATCTATACTGATAATTTCGTCATGAAGCATAAAGCCAGCCTTTTCTGCGGGTGAACCTTCATCAACTTCGCCGATTAATACCCTTTTAAACTCATTCTGCTCCAGGTAGACGACCATGCCTACCATATCGTGTTGAAACGGCTTTTTTCGATTGGAATTTGGCTTCACCGATATAAATCCTTGCTGATAATTAAATTGGATATCAAATTTCCGCAGAATTTCACCACCTAAATTTCCATTCCGTTTACTCAGGTCAATTCTTTTTGATATGTATTCAAAATCTGGAAAACCGGCAACAACCTGATCAAATGTATAATTGCCGATATAAAACTTCGAAATGCGACCAACATAACCTTTAATTTCTCCACTTAAACTCATCCCTAAATTTGCTTTTACCTTTTTAGATGGTGCAGGGAAAGCACCTTTATCTAACATTTCCATAGATAAAGCATGGCTTGCACCGGTATCAATAATCAACCTGGCCTTTACCTTTACGGTATCGTCAATCAACACCTGTGTTTCAATGTATGGTTTTTGTTTTTCAATCAGGATTGGAATTTTTGATCCACGGTATTTTACCTTACTCTTTGTATCATAGAAAATAAGCTTGTTATGGCTATACCGAACGTCTACAATAAAGCTATTGAAGAAATCAAAGCCAATCAAACCATAAATTTTAATTCCTAAATGGCCAGATAAATTAAATAAATCTTCTTTTAAAACGGCGGTTGGAATGTATTTAATTTTTGCTTTTCCTAATTGGGCAGATACGTTTTGTGAAACATAAGCATCAACACTTTCTACACCAAGGCCGGATAACTTGATTTTACGCATGGCGCTAAAGTCAAGCGAATCAATAATAGCTGGTTCTGTGACAATTAAAGGCCCAACCCCTGTATCCAGAACAAAATCATAAGGCCCTTTTCCATTCACCATCAGTGGAATAATAATGAGATTTTTAATGCACTTAAACGAAACCGATTGCTTTAATTTATGCTTTGGAAATGCAAATTCCTGCCCGTAACCCCTAATAAAAGCCAAAAGGCAGATCAGGCAAATGATTAGTTTGCGACATCCTAAAAAGGTTACAATGGCATATTTGGTTAACATTAAATTAAATTTAATAAATTAGTTGGCAATTGTCACTCTAATCCAGCATGATGTTTATCTCTAAAGTTCATTATTTATCTTTTGCAGCCATAATCTTTATCGTATCAGGCTTAATTGGCTGTTCTACAGACCAAATGATTGCAAAAAAAGTAGCTAAAGCATTCAAAAATTCCGAAGTGATCAAGCAATATGAGGTGGGTTTTGCTTTGTATAATATGGAAGATAAAAAAATGATCTTTCAGAAAGATGCTGACAAATATTTCACACCCGCATCTAACACCAAACTTTACACTTTTTATGCGAGCTTAAAAATGTTGCCTGAACGGATGCCTGCCTTAAAGTATGTGGAACGAAACGATTCCCTGATTTTCTGGGGAACGGGAGACCCCTCATTTTTACAATTTGCGATAAAAGATCAGTCGGCATATCGTTTTCTTCAGAACAGTAACAAGAAGCTCTTTTTTGCCCCAGGCAGGTATTCAGGATCTTTTTTTGGCAATGGCTGGAGTTGGGATGATTACGATTATTATTACCAGCCGGAGATTACCGAAATGCCCATTATGGATAATATGGTTACCTCAACCTATATCAGCGCAAACAAAATCAATACCGTGCCTAAAGTTTTTGCGCCCTGTTTTGAAGTTGATTCTACAAAAACCAGTGGAAATTTTCAGGTGACCAGAGATTTTTTGGTAAATCATTTCCGCTATCCGAATGTAGCCGTGAAACCTGGCTATAATCAACAAAATCCCTATAAAACGAGCATCCAAACCACCGTTGAAGTATTAACTGACACTTTGCATAAACCAGTGGGGATTGTGAAAATGAAAATTCCTGCTGATGCGGAAACATTACCTGGTGCCACAAGAGATTCGGTTTTGAAGCACATGATGTTACCAAGCGACAATTTTATAGCTGAACACCTACTGCTGGTTTGTTCCAACCAAATTGGAGATACACTTAGCACGACCAAGGCTATTCAATACGTGACCAAAAAATACTTATCCTTTTTGCCAGATAAAGTACAATGGGCAGATGGTTCGGGTTTATCCCGTCAGAATTTATTTACACCCCGGGATAACATTTATCTGCTAGACTCCATATATAAATTGGTGAATAACCGGGAGAAGCTTTTTGATATGCTCCCTGCTGGTGGTAAAACCGGCACCTTGAAAAATGCATATCCTAAAACCGATCAGCCATTTATTTATGGCAAAACCGGATCATTAGGAGGTGTACATAATCAAAGTGGTTATGTGTTAACTAAAAAAGGCAAAACCTATATTTATTCTTTTATGAATAATAATTTCATTAAGCCAACAGCTGAAGTTAGAGCTGAAATGGTGAGAATAATGACTTATATCCATGATCAGTTTTAGCCTATCGAATCAATTATTAAGACCGCAAATGATGTGTCCTACAGCAATTACAATCAGGCAATGAACCAGAAATTCCGATCTATCAATCAAGCCCTTTCGAATGAAATGACGATCGATGGTGAAAAATATTTGTACTTCGGCGGAACAGCTTATCTCGGGATTCCACAACATCAGGCTTTTACCGAATTATATCTTGAAGGGCTGAAAAGATTTGGTTTAAACAATGGTACCAGCCGCAGCAATAATATTCAATTTGGCATCTACCAGGAGGCTGAAAAAGTTGCTGCAGATCGTTACATGGCTCAAGATGCATTGATCACTTCCAGCGGTTACTTAGCCGCTCAATTAACTGTTAAAAAACTTTCTGCCTTTGGCCAGGTAGTTTATGCCCCAAATACACATCCTTCCCTTTGGATAAATGAACAACCCGAAGCTTATGGTACTTTCACCAACTGGTGCGAAGAAACCCTTCAGCTAATTAATACTTCAACAGAAAAAAACTGGGTGTTAATTAGTAATGCAATGAACAACTTGATACCAGAGATCTATGATTTTAACTTTCTGAATCATATTGATCCGGATAAGAACATCATTTTAATTATTGATGATTCTCATGGCATTGGGATAAATCATCAGGGTTTAAGTGTACTATCCGCACTACCTAAAAGGAAAAATATAAGTAGTGTTGTTGTTGCTTCAATGGCTAAAGCTTTGGGTGTAGATGCCGGATTAGTATTGGGTACTGCAAAAATGATATCCGAATTAAAAAGCACTAATACATTTGTTGGAGCCTCACCCCCAACTGCCGCAGGTATGTTCGCTTTCATTCATGCGCAACAGATTTACCAAAGCGAGTGGGCTAAACTTCAGGATAATATCAATCTATTTACCCGGAGCCTCAATCATCAGTGGAAATTCGAACCTGGCTTTCCGGCATTTTTAGCTCATACCCCGGGAATTGATCAGCACCTCTTAAATCAGCAAATTTTAATATCATCCTTTCCTTACCCAAACCAAAATAGCATGCCCATTAACAGGGTTATATTATGTAGCTGGCATCAGCCTTCAGATATCGACAATTTAGCAAGTACCATAAATACGTTTTCTTAACCAATAAATTTTTCAATCTTTATAAAATGAAAAAGCTCATTCTATTCTTCTTTTTAAGTTTAATCTTTTCTAAAGCTACTTTCGCCCAAACTACCGAAGTATGGGTTGTGCGACATGCTGAAAAAGATAAAACAAATCCTGAAGATAAGGATCCTAACCTATCAGATGAAGGCAGAATCAGAGCTGGTGATCTGGCTACTTTTCTTAAAAAGACAAAGTTTGATGTGGCCTTCTCTACACCTTATAAAAGAACACATCAAACCTTAGATTCACTGATCATCCCCAAAGTGATTAATTACAATGATCCTAAATCATTGGTTGATTCCGTTAAGAAAAACTATGCAGGCAAAACGATTATTGTAGCCGGCCATTCCAATACTATTCTCGAAATTATTGAGGCTTTTGGTGGCAAAAGACCTAAGGAAATGCTCACTGAAGATGATTACGATTATATTTTTCGCTTAACAATAAAGGATGATAAGGCTAAAGTGAAGATGGATCAGTTTGGAAGGCCACATCACCTTTAGTTAGGAGTTATCAGTTTGGAGTTATAATGCTTATCGCTTGTTTAACCGCCCAAACAAATGAACTAATGAACAATGACTATTCAACCAACTTAAAGTTTTTCAAAAGGAATATCCATGATTGGATAGTTTTGCCATCCTGCAAAATCGTAGTGCCACCATTCGTTTTCCAGTACATTTAGCCCATATTTTTTCATGATAGTCATCAAGGATTTACGATTCTTTCTCACCTCTGCCGTAACAGGTTCATAATTTGCCGCAGCAGTTGCAGAAAAACTGTCGTAAGGCGTTGGCATCACGAGCTCTTTACCTGTTTTCAGGTTAATCAGTGTAAGGTCGACCGCACAACCCCGGTTATGTTTTGAACCCTTAGCAGGATTGGCTACGAAGTTTTTATCACTTGCTTTTTTATAAAACGCTACTGTGATGGAATAAGGCCGGTAACCATCAAAAATTTTTAATCCATAGCCTTTCTTATTTAATTCAAGCTGGATTTTCTTCAATGAAGCGACAACAGGTTTACGGGCAAATGCCCTCGCCTGCTTATACATTACCTGCTTCATAAAGTTATTCTTTGTTGCATAGCGAATATCCAGCGTAATGTTTGGAATGGCCTTTTTGATTTCCACCAATTCATTATTAGGATTGGTTTTTACTGACGCCAGGTATTGGTTATAAGAATTTACAACCACCAGTTTCTTTGCAGATACTGCCTTTTTTTGCGCAAAGTCAGAAAAAGAAATAAGAAGAAAGAATATTATGAGTTTGATTTTCATAAATGCTGGCTTTAAGCAATTGCAAAGAGTTGTCAACTTTCTAACCACATTGCTATTAAGTTAACAACTCTAATGTTATTTATTTTCTCTTATTTCTATCGGTTGGTGTCTCACCGACAGAAAAAGAAAATGTCTCTTGGCTGGTTGATGAGATACCAAATCGTAAGTTCCCTGTCGAAATAGATTGCTTCGTGCCTCGCAATAACGAAAATGAGTTTTACTGGTTCGAAACCACTAGCAATTCCAGATCTTTAAATGGCAGATTAAACATATCAGCCAGATCTTTATTGGTACAATTACCCTGATACATATAAAGTGCCTCGCGGATTCCAGGATTATTCCAAACCATGTTCATTAAACCACCAAATTCGCCAATATCAAGTAAAATAGGCGCAAAAATATTGGTGAGGGCATAAGAGGCGGTACGCGGAACTCTTGATGCAATATTGGGTACACAATAATGAATTACATCATGTTTTCTAAAAGTTGGATTGGTATGATTGGTCACTTCCGAAGTTTCAAAACAACCTCCCTGATCTATGCTAATATCTATAATAACAGAGTGAGGTTTCATTCTGGCAACAGTTTCTTCCATTACAATGCAAGGACTTCTCCCGTGACTAGCCCGAATGGCGCCAATCACCACATCACAGGTTACAATAGCTTTATTAAGCACAATGGGCTGCATTACAGAAGTAAAAACCCGACTTCCCAAATTATTTTGCAATCGCCGTAAACGGTAAATAGAGCTATCAAAAACCTTTACTTCAGCTCCAAGAGCCAATGCTGTTCTGGCTGCGTATTCTCCAACGGTTCCGGCGCCTAAAATTACGATTTCAGTAGGCGGAACTCCGGTGAAGCCACCCAGCATTAAACCCTTTCCTCCGGTTACATTGCTTAAATACTCCGCAGCAATTAAAATTGAGGTAGAACCTACAATTTCGCTCATAGCCCTTACTACGCTTAATACATTTCCTTCATCGCGCAAGTTCTCAAAGCATAAAGCATTAATTTTTTTTTGCATCAGGGCTTTCAGGTAATCCTGCTTTAATGTACCTGTTTGCAGCGATGAAATTAACGTTTGCCCTTTGTGCATCATTGCAATTTCCTCGAGCATTGGTGGTGCAATTTTCACAATAATATCAGCATCAAAAACTTCCTTTTTATCGTAAGCAATTTTTGCTCCCTGTTCAGCGTATTCCGAATCAGAAAAATTTGCGGCAATACCAGCACCACTTTCTAAAATGACGTGGTGACCATTGTTAACCAATAAGGCAACAGACAATGGCGTTAAAGCGATTCTGTTTTCTTGAAATGAAATTTCTTTGGGTATCCCGATGTTCAGGCTGTTCTTCCTGTTTCTGGTTTCTAGTGTCGCTTCTTGTGTTTGCAATAAACCCTGACGAGCGATATCGGCCATTCCTTCGCGTATTCCTGTAGCCATGCTGCTTTAAAAAAAAATATTGTTTTTAGGTTGTTCAAGGTACGGAAAATGTACTAAACATTAGACTTTTAAAAGTAAAGAGCGCATCAAACCATTATTTCCATGCAACAGTGATGTCATTAAAAATGAAGGTACCTTTCTCAAATAATCCCGTTCCATAATAGCTTAGACCTATCATCTTTATCATTTGTGTTGAAGGCAAAACATTCTTAAACGTAATTTTAGTCCCTAAGGGAGTGTCAGTAAATAGCATATTCCGAACATCTTGATTTCCGATTTTAAAATCATAGCTTAAAAAATTATTGCCTTGAATATCTGTCAAATTAGCTTTTTCAAATTGAAATTCACTATCAGCTTTATGATTAATTATAAAACAGGTGAGTGTTATGGTTTGCTCCTTTATATTACCTTCACATTTTGTGAGGTTAAAAGTTAGTCCACCTTGCTCAACACTTTTAATAGGTTTCAGAATATTTAAGGATTTCCGAAAATATTCATTTTCCTTTGACAGCGCTTTAATGCTTTCTGTAAGTTGATCATTTTTCTTCTTTACAGAATCACATTGCGAATTCTGTGCAAATCCATTATAACTAAAACAAATGCACATTACTATTAAGGCGATATTTTTCATATTGCTTTTTTTACTAAATATAGCAAAAAGTTGTAAGAGTTGATCAAATATTACACCCTGCTCAGACTGAATACTCTTCGATTTTCATCAACGATCGAAATTTCTACTTTTACCAGGTGATCTGGCAATAATTCGGCCACTCGTTCAGGCCATTCAATTAAACAGATTCCGCCACCGTAAAAATATTCTTCATAGCCTAAATCAAATGCTTCCTGAATATCCTTAATGCGGTAAAAGTCGAAATGGTACACAGGTCCATTAGCACTATCATATTCATTTACGATAGAATAAGTTGGACTTGATACGACATCATGAACACCTAAAACCTGACAAAAAGTTTTGATGAAAGTGGTTTTACCCGCCCCCATATCACCATCAAAAATGAAAATTTTGTTTTCGCCTGCAAAAGTTAAAAGCTGCGCTGCTATCGAAGGTAAATCTGATAAATTGTTAACGGCTATTTCCATCTTGAATAAATAAAGGCAAAAGTAATACATAATTGCATCGCTTTTGCCTTTTATACATCGTCATGCTGAACTTGTTTCAGTATCTATAAAGCTCGTATCATAAAGATCCTGAATTTAATTACCTGTGACAGATTTAAAGAATACGCGTCTTTTCGACTGAAGCAAAGCGTAATGGAGAAATCTTTGAAACCTGATTATTAAGTACAAAGATTTCTCGGCTTCGCTCGAAATGACGAATTAATTTATCTTGGAGAATATGTCACCACTGGAATGATCATTTCTTCTAAAGAAATTCCACCATGCTGGAAGGTTTCGTTATAATAATTTACAAACTGATTGTAGTTATTCGGGTAAACAAAGTAACTGTCTTCGCGAGCAAAAATATAGCTGCTGCTGATATTGATTTTCGGCAATAGTGCATCATGAGGATTTTTAATTAAGAATACCTCTTTTGCATTAAAGTTTAAATTCCGTCCTTGCTTATACCTCAAGTTGGTATTTGTAGCACGATCGCCGATTACTTTAACTGGCTTTTTCACCCTAATCGTTCCATGATCCGTTGTAATAACTACTTTAACCTGTTTTTGAGATATTTTTTTCAGTAAATCCCAAAGTGGTGAGTGTTCAAACCAAGATAATGTTAGTGACCGATAAGCTGCATCATCATTTGCCAATTCACGAATCATTTGCATATCCGTACGGGCATGGCTCAGCATATCCACAAAGTTGAAAACAATGGCATTAAAATCATTTTGCAGCAGGTTATTGGTTTGATCAACCAAATCTTTACCCTGCTCAAAAGTTAAAATTTTATTATAGCTAAACTTACAATCCTTGCGAAGGTTACGTTTAATATTATCTGCTAAGAAAGCCTCTTCGTGCATATTTTTTCCACCTTCATCATCATCATTCTGCCACAATTGAGGGAAGCGTTTTTCCATTTCCAAAGGCATTAAGCCAGAGAATATCGCATTCCTTGCATATTGCGTTGCTGTTGGAAGAATACTGGTATACATATCTTCCTCATCTATTCTGAAATATTCGGAGATTAGCGGGTTGATTATTTTCCATTGATCATAGCGCAGGTTATCAATTAAAATGAAAAATACTGGCGTGGTATCATTAATATGTGGAAAGGCTTTCTTCTTAAGCAGCTCGTTGGATAATAGAGGGGCAGAATCTTTATTTTTGATCCAGTCCAGGTAGTTTTCCTCAATAAACTTAGTAAACTGTGTATTGGCTTCCTGTTTTTGCATGGTTAAGATCTCATGCATCTGTGGATCATCTAATTTTTCCAGTTCCAATTCCCAGAAAACAATTTTTTTATAAACATCAATCCATTCTTCGTAATTTAAACGATCACCCAGTGTCATGCCTAAACGGCGAAAATCCTGCTGATAAGCCATCGATGTTTTTTCACTCACCAAGCGTTTATTATCAATTAGCTTTTTGATTGTTAACAGCACCTGTTTCGGATTAACAGGTTTAATCAGGTAGTCATCAATTTTGCTCCCAATCGCATCTTCCATCAAGTTTTCTTCCTCACTTTTGGTAATTAATACCACTGGAACATCAGGATTTAAATTTTTAATTGCTGAAAGCGTTTCGATTCCGCTCATGCCAGGCATGTTTTCATCAAGAAAAACAAGATCAAAATGTGCTTTTCCAAAAGCTTCTAAAGCATCATTTCCGTTAGTAAAAGTGGTTACATTATAACCTTTATCATTTAATAATAATATATGGGGTTTTAGTAAGTCGATTTCATCGTCGGCCCACAATATTTTAGTTTCTTGCATGTTTTTGTAAAAATAAATATCTATTGCCTTTTATTTTGGCAGGTAAATCAAAGTATAAATAAAAATAGCAATTTTTGTACCGTATCTATCTATTTAACTATTTTTAACGATTGAATAAAAAGAAAATCATAAATGATCCCGTTTACGGCTTCATTAGTATTCCATCTGAATTGGTTTACGATGTCATCTCGCATCCCTATTTCCAGCGATTGCGTTACATTAAGCAGCTTGGGATGACGCATCTGGTTTATCCAGGCGCTTTACATACCCGTTTCCATCATGCTTTGGGTGCAATGCATTTAATGGCTCTCGCTATTGAAGTTTTAAGAAGCAAAGGACATGTTATTACCGAAGGTGAAGAGGAAGCCGCTACTTTGGCTATTTTACTACACGATATTGGTCATGGCCCTTTCTCTCATGCTTTAGAACATTCACTGGTTACAGGCATCAGGCATGAAGATATATCAGCGAAGCTGATGGACGATCTGAATCATCATTTTAATGGAAAGTTAACACACGCCATTGAGGTTTTTAACGGAACCTATCCTAAAAAGTTTCTTTATCAATTGATTTCTGGTCAGCTGGATTTAGATAGAATGGATTATCTGAACCGCGATAGCTTTTTTACAGGCGTAAGCGAAGGTGTAATCAGTTTTGATCGCATTATTAAAATGTTTAATATTTTCGATGATAACCTGGTGATTGAAGAAAAAGGGATTTATTCTATTGAAAAATTCTTGATTGCCAGGCGGTTAATGTATTGGCAGGTTTATCTGCATAAAACGGTAATTTCTGGTGAAATGATTCTGGTAAAATTACTGGAGAGAGCAAAAGAACTTTCTGCAGCTGGCGAAAACCTTTTTGCATCACCATCATTAAATCACTTTTTAAAGCAAAACATTAACGAACTTAATTTCTTTTCCAATCACATCAATCTGGAGCATTTTACCAGTCTGGATGATCAGGATATTTATGCTGCTGTAAAAGTGTGGGTAAAACATCCAGACAAAATATTGTCTACGCTTTGCCAGATGCTTACTTCCAGAAACCTTTATAAAGTTGAAATGGGTAATTCAATGGCAGATGCAGATCGGGTTGCATCTTTAAAAGACGCAGCCGTACACCTTTTAGGGATAACCCCTGAAGAGGCACGATATTTTGTTTTTACCAGTGCCATTCAAAACCGGGCCTACAATGCAGGTGTTGGAAACATTAAAATTTTAATGAAAAATAACGATATTGTTGATATTGCAAAGGCTTCAGATTTATCAAACCTGGAGTCTCTACAAAAAACCGTTGAGAAGTACGTTCTCTGCTACCCACGGGGGATTTAAGATTAATTAACAAAATATTTGACTTTTACTGCCGTTTTAAGTCTTACTATTGTGTAAAATATACACGGCTTAACCCTTACAGGTTTTTTTGTTCATATCAATTTAACATATACCTTTGTACGATGCAATTTACTGCAAAGCAGATAAGCGAGTTTTTAGAAGGTTCCATTGATGGCAACCCAGATGTAGCCATTACTGAACTTTCTAAAATAGAAGACGGGAAAGAAGGCTCATTGTCTTTTCTTTCTAACCCGAAATACGAGACCTTTTTGTATTCCACGCAGGCATCAGTGGTAATCGTTTCAAAAGACTTTACACCCAACCAACCTTTTACCAGTACATTGATCCGTGTGGATAATCCATATAGTTCATTTACCATTTTACTGGATAAGTATAATGAAGCCATGAATGCACAGGCAGCTTTATCTGGAATAGATAAACTAGCCTTCGTTCATCCAACGGCAAAGATAGGGTCAAATGTATTTATTGATGCCTTTGCCTATGTGGCTGAAAATGTAGTAATTGGCGATGGCTGTCGGCTTAATGCCCAAACCTTCATAGGCGCTAATACTAAAATTGGCGAGAACAGCACTTTTTTTCCTGGTGTTAAAATTTATCATAATACCGTAATTGGAAGCAGGGTAACCATTCATGCTAATACGGTAATTGGCAGTGATGGCTTTGGCTTTGCCCCACAAAAAGATGGAACTTATAATAAGATTCCTCAAATAGGGAATGTTATTATTGAAGATGATGTGGAAATTGGCGCAAATACTACGGTAGACCGTGCAACAATGGGTTCTACAATCATTAAAAAAGGTGCAAAAATAGATAACCTTATCCAAATTGCGCACAATGTTGAAATTGGTGAAAACACCGTTTTAGCTGCCCAATCCGGGATATCTGGCAGCACGAAAGTTGGCCCTAATAGTGTAGTAGGCGGACAAGTAGGCATTGCTGGTCATCTAACTTTAGCAAAAGGCACTCAAATTGGTGCACAAGCGGGAATTAACTTTAACATCACAGAAGAAAACAAACAATGGCATGGTAGCCCTGCGCAACCTTTACGGAACTGGATGCGGGCATCTGTAATTTTTAAACACCTGCCAGATGTTGAAAAAAGAATAAATATACTCGAAGTAGAATTGAAAAAGCTTACGGCTGAACTGGAAAAGAATACAATACACAATGAACGTTAGACAAAAAACGATTAAACAAGAAGTATCTGCATCTGGTGTTGGTTTACATACGGGCGCTAATGTAACTTTAACATTTTGCCCTGCACCTGAAAATCATGGGTTTAAATTTCAACGTATTGATTTGGATGGTCATCCTATTATTGATGCGGATGCGGATAATGTAACAGACACTTCTCGTGGTACTACTATTGCTCAGAATGGGGCCAGCGTTAGTACTGTAGAACATGTAATGGCCTCGCTTGTAGGCATGGATTTAGATAACATCCTGATCAAACTTGATGGGCCTGAAACACCTATCATGGATGGTAGCTCTATTCAGTTTATTGATATACTGGAACAAGTTGGAACGGTTGAACAGAATGCAGATCGTGAATATTTCACTATTCCCCATAATATCACTTATACAGAAGAAGATAGAAAGGTAGAAATTGTGGCGATGCCGCTGGATGATTACCGCTTTACCTGTATGATTGACTATAATTCACCGGTTTTAGGCAGTCAACATGCCGGAATTAATACCATTGCAGAGTTTAAAAAGGAAATCGCTTCCTGCCGTACTTTCTGCTTTTTACACGAATTAGAATACCAGTTATCGCACAACTTAATTAAAGGCGGCGATTTAAATAATGCAATTGTTATAGTAGATAAAGAGGTAACAAAGGCTGAATTAAGCCACCTTGCCAAGCTATTTAACCGTGCAGACATTGATGTAGCTCCGCAGGGAATCTTAAATAACATGGAACTACGTTACCAAAATGAGCCTGCCCGTCATAAATTATTAGATATGATTGGCGATTTAGCTTTGGTGGGCATGCATTTAAAAGGCCACATTATGGCTGCCCGTCCGGGCCATGCCGCAAACGTTGCCTTTGCAAAGAAAATTAAAGCAGCCATTAAAAAAGAGAAAAACAAAAAAATTCAAAAGGTGTACGATCCAAGTGCAAAACCATTATATGATATCAATCAAGTGATGGACATTTTGCCTCACCGTCAGCCATTTTTATTTGTAGATAAAATTTTAGAACTATCCAAAAACCATGTGGTTGGCGTTAAAAACGTTACCATGAATGAGGAGTTTTTCAAGGGTCATTTTCCTGGCGCACCAGTTTTCCCAGGTGTAATTCAAATTGAAGCCATGGCGCAGGTGGGCGGTATTTTAGTTTTAAGTACTGTACCAGATCCAAGAAATTATCTTACTTATTTCCTAAAAATAGATAACGTTCGCTTTAGGGCTCAGGTTCTTCCTGGCGATACGATTGTTTTCCGTTGTGATTTGCTTGAACCAATCAGGAGAGGTATAGCTCAAATGAAAGGTGTAGGTATGGTAGGCGAGAAAATTGTTGTCGAAGCCGAAATGATGGCTCAAATTGCAAAAGTTAAACAAACAGAACCATCCGAATCATGATACAACCCTTAGCATACATACACCCACAGGCAAAAATTGCCGAAAACGTTGTGATAGAACCCTTTGTAGTGATACATAAGGATGTTGTAATTGGCGAAGGAACATGGATTGGTTCGAATGTAACCATTATGGATGGTGCCAGGATCGGTAAGAACTGTCGTATTTTTCCTGGAGCAGTAATTTCCGGGGAGCCTCAGGATTTGAAATTTGCCGGAGAAGTAACCACAGCAGAAATCGGTGATAACACGACCATTCGTGAGTGCGTAACCATTAACCGTGGTACAAAAGATAAATGGAAAACCGTTATTGGCAGTAATTGCTTAATCCAGGCCTATTCTCATATTGCACACGATTGTGAAGTAGGTGATAACTGTATTTTCTCAAATAGTACTACATTGGCTGGTCACATTACCATTGGAAATAATGTTGTTTTGGCTGGCTTAGTGGCTATTCATCAATTTGTTAAAGTAGGTTCTTATGCATTCGTAACCGGAGGTTCATTGGTTCGTAAAGACGTACCCCCATATGTTAAGGCTGCACGTGAGCCTCTTTCTTATGCAGGGATCAATTCTGTAGGTTTGCGCCGAAGAGGTTTTACCAATGAACAGATCGACGAAATACAAGAAATTTACCGTGTACTTTTTGTAAAGCACAATAATGTAACCAAAGCTTTAGACATGATTGAGGCAGAATTCAAACCTACAGAGATTCGTGATGAGATTGTAGATTTCATCCGTAATTCTAACCGTGGTGTGATGAAGGGCTTCGGGATGGGTAGCTAAGGGTTTAGGGTTTAGGGTTTAGGGTTTAGGGTTTAGGGTTTAGGGTAAAACTTAAAGCCTATAATTAAGTTTTGACTATCCCTCAAAAATAAATCTAAAGTTTATCGTTAAAATTTAGATGTTCTTAAGGGCTGACATCGTGATCATACCGAAGTAATCTCATGAGTAATATAACGCTAATTAGAACAAATTCAGATCTAATTGATTTTAGACAGTTGGTGGCTTTGCTAGATAAAGATTTAGCCATAAGAGATGGTGATGACCATGCTTTTTATTCACAATTTAATAAAATAGATGCGATTAAAGAAGTTGTGGTGGCTTACCAAAATGAAATTCCTGTAGGCTGCGGCGCCATAAAACCTTTCTCAGATACCGCTGTGGAAATTAAACGCATGTTTGTTCATCCTGATTATAGAAATCAAGGCATTGCGGCTAAAATGCTTAAAGCGCTGGAAGAATGGGCGCTAGAACTCGGATATAGTGAATGCGTGCTGGAAACTGGCAAAATGCAACCTGAAGCAATTGCACTCTATCAAAAAGTTGGTTATCAGATTACCCTAAATTATGGCCAGTACATTGGTGTAGATAACAGCGTTTGCATGGCAAAACTATTCAATACTAATCCAACGCACAACGCTTAATGAAGATCACATTAAACAATGTTGGCAGAAGGTTTAATAAGGAATGGATTTTCAGGAATTTAACTACGGAATTTACGTCGGGGAACAGTTATGCCATTCTAGGTCCAAATGGTTCAGGTAAATCTACCTTACTAAGTGTATTAACGGGAAGTTTATCTCCATCAGAAGGCGAAATATCTTTTTCAGCAGTTAAGGAAATTCCTGTTGAATACATTTATCAGCAGATTAGTTTAGCGGCACCTTATTTGGAACTGGTAGAGACTTTCACCTTAACTGAAATTATTGATTTTCATTTTAAGTTTAAAAATTTTGCACCAGGTATTGACCGCAAAACACTTATATCCATCCTTGGCCTGGAAAAATCTGCTAACAAAGAAATTAAATATTTTTCTTCAGGAATGAAGCAAAGAACCAAGCTAGCCTTGGCTTGCTGCTCAGACTCTCCTATCCTATTTTTAGACGAACCAACCAGTAATTTAGATGTTCAGGGTGAAGATTGGTATCGGGAGTTAATCAAAAACTTCACTAAAGACAGGTTGACTATTATAGGCTCCAATCAATTTCGCGAATATGAATTTTGTAATATGCAGATCCAAATCACTGATTATAAGTAGTATAATTTAGCTAACACCTCCTTCCATCACTCCCTTTTTGTCATCCATTTGTATTATAAAATAATTTTTAATAAAATATTTTGTAGTTAATAAATAGTTAGTACCTTTGCACCACCAAAAAGAGAAACAAATATTAAAATATTCTCTTCAGGAAATGATTATAATTTCTGTTTTACAGAATTCAAAATATAGCCTTAAGGGCACAGATTTTTTCATAGTTTAGTTTGAGGTTTAGGTTGATTATGCCTTTGGAGTGGTTCCCAAAGGCATTTCTTTTATGTAGAGGTTTTTTTACTCGAAAAGCCGTCATTGCGAGGCACAAAACAATCTCAAAGCGCTTGCTAACAAACCTTAGCAGTAAGATTGCTTCTTGCCCAGCGGTGAAAAGCGGGACTATTGAACCAGTTTTCCTTTCCAAATCAGAAACCATTTTTTAACTTTGATGTTCTTAAAACATTTCAATATCAAATGGCTAAAGCATCAGAAGTTAAAAGCGGAAACGTTTTGCGTTTTAATGGGGAATTGGTTAGTGTAGAAGAATACATTCACCGTACGCCAGGAAATTTACGTGCATTTTATCAGGCAAGAATGCGAAACGTTAAAACGGGTAAAATTGTTGAGTATCGTTTCCGTACAGACGAAGAAGTAACCATTTGCCGTGTAGAAACAAACGATTACCAATATTTATATGAAGATGGTGATTATCTGGTTGTGATGGATAATAACACATTCGAGCAATACAATATTCCTAAGCTACTTTTTGGCAATTCAATTAAATTTTTAAAAGAGGGCATGAATGTTACTATCGCGTTTGAAAGTGATGAACCGATTGTGGCGCAGCTTCCAAATAGTGTAGAGCTCGAAATTACCTACACCGAGCCGGCAGTAAAGGGTGATACTTCTACCAGTGCACAAAAATATGCAACGCTAGAAACTGGAGCTGAAATCAGAGTGCCTTTATTCATTAATCAAGGAGATAAAGTGAAGATTGATACCAAAAGTGGGGATTATATGGAACGGGTAAAATAGTTTTAATGTTACCCAACCCTAAGCCTTATCCCTTAAAGCTTTATAGGTTTTAAATAAAATAATTTTACCTTTGCGATCACAAAAAACTGAAATATAAATCCAATTAAGGATCAAAACAATATGGCTAAAGCATCAGAAATTAAAAACGGCAACATCCTTCGTTTAAACGGGGAATTGGTTACTGTTGACGAATGGAATCACCGTACACCAGGTAAAGGTGGTGCATTTTACACCGGTAAATTTCGTAATATTAAATCAGGTAGAATTGTAGAGGCCCGTATGAATACAGATGAGGCTGTAGAAATTTGCCGCGTAGAAACCAGTGATTATCAATATCTATATGAAGATGGCGATTATTTGGTAGTAATGGATAACAATACCTATGAGCAATATAATGTAGAAAAATCTTTATTTGGTTCAGCAATCAAATTCTTGAAAGAAGGCATGAGTGTAATCGTTTCAATGGAAAGCGATGAAGCCATTATGGGTCAGTTGCCAAACTTTGCTGAATTTGAAATTACCTATTCAGAACCAGCCGTAAAAGGTGATACTTCTACAAATGCACTGAAGGCTGCAACATTAGAAAATGGCGTTGAAGTAAAAGTACCTATGTTCGTAAACCAAGGTGATAAAATTAAAATTGATACCCGTACAGGCGAATATGTTGAGCGTGTAAAATAATATCCAATATAATAATGGAAAGCCTCTGAAGTTAATGCTTTAGGGGCTTTTCTATTTAGTAATCTTTAACTTTGTTATTATGCTAAAAGCAGAAATCAGAAAAAAAGCTTTAAAAGATAGATCAGCAATTAGTGATGAAAAATATAAATTACTAAACAATGGTTTATTTAATCAATTTAAAACACTAGATTTTGGTAACATCAAAACACTTCACATCTTTTTGCCAATAAAAGAAAAAAAAGAGCCTAATACGTTTTTGTTAATTGAATGGCTGATAGAAAACCATCCACAAATTAAGATCATCGTTCCAAAAGCTGATTTTGAAACGGCTTTGATGACCAATCACGAATATTTAGGTACATATGATTTACAAAGAAATATTTATGATATTCTCGAACCGCAGAAGGGAACTATTTATAATGGTGAAATAGACCTGGTTTTAATACCGCTTTTAGCTTTTGATAAAAATGGTTATCGCGTAGGCTATGGCAAAGGCTTTTATGATCGTTTTCTTGAAAATATAAATGCTCAAAAAATAGGCTTATCTTTGTTGCCTGCAATTGATAAAATTGATGATGTAAATGAATATGACATCCGTTTAGATTTTTGCATTACACCAACTGATACAATCAAATTTTAAGCTGAATCATCATGCCACAGGAAATCGTGATCAAAACCGAAAAACAATACGAAGACAATATGGTTGCGGTATTTGAACTGCAGGAAAAAGAAGAACTCACCGCAGAAGATTTAAAGCAAATTGAGCTGATGTTAAAAGCGGGTGAAAAATACGAGGAAGAACATTTATAATTCCTTATAACAATAAGCTCCTGCTTTAGCCAGACTCTTTCATCAGTCTATTTCTAGCAAAACCGGACAATGATCAGAGTGAATCGCATCAGGTAAGATCCTCACATTTTTCAATCTGCTTTCCATTTGCCTGGTAACCAGATGATAATCAATCCGCCAACCCAGGTTTTTTCCTCTTGAGCCAGCCCTATAACTCCACCAGGTATAATGATGTGGATCTTTATTAAAATAACGAAATGTATCGATAAAACCGTTATCTAAAAACAGTTGCATCCATTCACGTTCTTCGGGCAAAAACCCAGATGAGTTAGCATTCGATTTTGGGTTATGTATATCAATTGACGTGTGACAAATATTATAGTCTCCACTCACAATTAAATTAGGAATTTCCTGGCGAAGCGTTCCAATATACGCATCAAAAAAGCGCATAAATTCGTATTTCTTAACCTGCCGCTCTTCTCCACTCGAGCCAGATGGCATGTACAAACTCATTAATGAAAAGTCATCAAAATCAGCACGCAAAATTCTGCCTTCCTGATCAATCCATTCTTCTCCACAGCCAAAAACGACTCTATTTGGTTTGATTTTGGTAAGAATAGCTACACCACTGTAACCTTTTTTTTGTGCCGGAAACCAATAATGGTGATAACCTAGCTGCTCCACTAAAGCAATAATTTCGGTAATTTGTTCCGGCAAAGCTTTTACCTCCTGTAAACAAACCATATCTGCGTTTGTAGCTTGCAGCCAGCCAAAAAAGTTTTTAGTGCTTGCCGCACGAATACCGTTAACGTTATAAGAGATGATTTTCATTCACTAGATTCAATTGTCGTGGCCGTAAATTTATAAATTAATTGAGTAAATGCTTAGCAATTTGCTTTCGTTAAATTTATTTATGAGCATTGAAGAGTTAAAAATTGAAATCGCTAAAAAAGTTTTCGAGATCAACGATGAAAATCTGCTCTCTGAATTAGATATCCTTTTAAACAGCAACGAAAAAGTTATTTTAGAAGATTTGCCTAAGCATGTTCAAGAGGAAATTCAAAGAGGTTTAAAACAAGCAGAAGAAGGTAAGCTAACTCCACATGATGAGGTAATGAAATTATACAGTAAGTATTTATGAGTTTATCCGTTTTTTGGAGTGATGAGGCAAAAGAAACATTCGATGCATTTTTTTGGTTTATTTTAAATCAATTTGGAGAAAAATCAGCCAGAAAATTTTTAAAGCAAACGAATAAGGCTATATCTATGATAAAATTCCAGCCTGAAATTTTCGAAGCTATTTCTTCCAATCGATTTAGATAAGGAAGGATTACAAACCAAACATCTATCTTAAGAAATTCAAGACAATCAAATACATCTTTTATTTTTTTGGGATAATCGTCAAGAACCATTCATTCTTTACTAATCTTTCAGGGCAACCTCTTTTCCAGCCTCCTTGCATCTCTCTTTTTCAATACCGAAATCTCCATTTTTATATCTTGTTTAGGCCGGTCGTTTTTATCTGTTTTCATCGTAGCAATCTTATCTACCAGCTCTAAACCCATTACAATTTCACCATAAACGGTATAATTTCGGTCTAAATGCGGTACACCTCCAATGGTTTTGTAAACCTGTCTTTGCCATTCAGGAATTTTGAATTTCAAGCGCTTTTCTTCTAAAGCAGTTAACTGCTCATCTGTAAAAACTTTCCCCTGCACTAAATAAAACTGGCTTCCGCTGGACGCCTTAGATGGATTAACAATATCTCCTTCTCTGGCTGCTGCCAATACACCCTTTTTATGAAACAAACTATCTCTAAATTCTGCCGGAACAGTATACTTTGGTCCACCCTCACCTAACAAGGAATCGGGTTTGGCATTTCTGGAATCAGGGTCACCCCCCTGAATCATAAAATCTTTTATTACCCGATGAAATAAGGTTCCATTATAATAACCCTTTTTTACAAGTTTCAAAAAATTATCCCGATGCAGTGGTGTTTCATTATAAAGTTTAACGATACATTCTCCAAACTCCGTTTTAATCCGGACGTATTGATATTTAGGCTTTGCAGCAAAAGCAGAAAGCACTGAAAACGTAAGCATGAATAATAAAAATCTTTTCATTTGAATGGTGTTTGAAGCTAAATTAAGCTAAAAAATGAATTCCATTAAATAATAGGGTTTATTATTCAATTTTTTTTACCGTACCTTTGTATTAATGAAGTTAAAACAAAAGATAGCACTTTCTTTGGCCGTATTCTATGCGGTTAGTGTTATGGGTTTGGCTTTAAGTTTGCATTTCTGCGGTGGTAAATTAGAGAATGTGAAACTATTTAGCAGCGAGATTTCTTGTAAATTCTGTAAGGAAATTCCTGCGGAGAAGAAAAAAGATGATGGTTGCTGCAAAAATACGCAGGTAACTGTTAAAGTTAAAGATAGTCATCAAACTGAGGCGCAAATACAAATGCCTAAATTATTTGCTATTCAACTATTTCTTCATCCACCAGTTTTAGAATTTCTTTCTAACCTTACCCCAGCTTTTTTAAGCAAAATCAGCAACAAAGCACCCCCTCTTTCCACGCGGGTTGCCTTGCATGTTTTCAATTGCATTTTTAGAAATTAGGATTAATCGTTAGTCTCTCAATGTTAGCAATAGCATTTTGAAAGGCTCAATATGATACTTTCTTTAATTTCTAATTCAAAAAATCATGAAAACAATAAAATTATTCAGCATTATTATGCTTCTTTTTGCCGTTAAAGTTTCGGCTCAACAAATATCAACGGCAGATTTACAAGTTACTGGTTTAACCTGTTCTATGTGTTCAAACGCAACGCAAAAATCGCTTGAAACCTTAAGTTTTATCACATCTGTTAAGCCTGATTTAAACAAAAATATCTTTGTACTTACCTTTAAGAAAGGTGCTGACATTAGCCTGGATATGGTACGCAAAAAGGTACAGGATGCCGGATTTTCTGTAGGTGGCTTAACTGCAGATTTTAACTTCAATCAGGTTAAAATAGATGATAAAGGCCAAGCTATTGTGGATGGAAATGTTTATCGTTTTCTAAACGCGAAGAGCAAAACCCTAAATGGAACTGTAAAAGCATCTGTTGTTGATAAGAATTTTATTTCAGGTTCTGCATTTAAAAAGCAAGCAAATGTTTTTTCATCTGATGCTTATGCAAGCGGAACAGCGGTTGTAAATGGAAAGAAAACGCGTGTTTATCATCTTATTCTTTCTTAAATGAAGCAGCTATTTATTGTAATGCTAGTCATGACTGGCTCTTTACAATTTGCTTTCGGCCAGGAGTTATATGTGTTTACGGAGCCGGCAAGTAATATGCCTACCAAATCTATTGGTGTTCGTTTAACCAATGAGGGTATGTTTAACAATCCAGATTTTGTAAGCAGGACGATTCCGGAAGTGATGTTTGGCTTCAATAAAAACCTGATGGCACATGCACAGGCTTTTCTTTCTGATATGGATGGAAAATATCGTTTAGAAGGTGGCAGTTTATATGCGAAATACCGCTTTCTTTCTATTGATGAAGCACAAAGTCATTTCAGAGCTGCCGCATTTGCAAGAATCAGTACTAGTAAACGGCCAACCTATACCAGAGATATCAATTTAGAGGGCGATAACAGTGGTGCTCAAAGTGGTTTCGTATTTACGCAGCTGTTACACAAATTAGCCCTATCTGCAACATTAGGTTATGCACATGCTTTTAAAGATGAGGAGAGACAAATTTCAGGGATGCCTAAACCTAATAATATGTTTTCTTACAGCCTATCATCTGGTTATTTAGTTTTACCAATGGTTTATAAAAATTACAAAGAGCCAAATTTTAATGTATATTTTGAAATGCTAGGTAAAACGGACCCTGGTACAGGTCAAAGTTATCTGGATTTGGCTCCCGCCATTCAGGTAATTTTAAATAGTACCACCAGGATAGATTTTGGCTATCGCTTTCAGGCCGTTGGAAACATGACTGACCGTTATACCAAAAACATGTATCTGTTAAGGGCAGAATTTAACTTTTTTAACGTTTTAAAATAAAATCACAACGAATCTTAATGGTGTTTAGCACCCGCATAAAATTCATTATTAACAACTAATATAAATTATGATGAAAAAAATTATAATCCTAATGGCCATTATTGCCATAGCTACAACTAAATTAACCTTTGCACAAAGCAAAACGGATGTAGCTTTTAACCAATTGCTAACAGCTTATTATGATGTAAAGAATGCTTTAGCAACAGATAAAAAAGACATGGCTACAGAAAAAGCCAAAATTTTATCAGCTAAAGTTGATGCCATTCCACATCAAAATTTACCCGCAGCGCAACATACCTTTTGGATGGAACAAGCTAAAATGATCAAGGCAAAAGCGAGTGAGTTAGCTGTTGCAAAAGACATTAAAGTACAAAGAAAATCTTTTGAAAGCATTTCATCTGCAATGATCAAAACGATTAGAACAGTGAATTTTAATAATGCTACGGTTTACATACAGCATTGCCCGATGGCAAAAGCCAGTTGGTTAAATGAAAAAGAGAACATTGAGAATCCATATTATGGTAGTATGATGTATGATTGTGGAGATATTTCTGAAACCATAAAATCGAAATAATGAACCTGCATATCAAAAATATGGTATGCGACCGTTGTAAAATGGTGGTTAAGGCTGAGCTTGAAAAGCTTGGCCTTAACGCTGTTTCGGTTGAATTAGGTAAAGTTGTATTGGCAGAAAACACCCAGGCAGGCGATGAACTTAAAATTGCGGAAAGTTTAAGTCATTTTGGCTTTGAATTGTTGGTAGATAAAAAAACGCAACTTGCTGAACAGATCAAAACCTGCATCATTAATCTGGTTCACTATTCAAAAGAGCCACTTAAAATTAACTTGTCATCGTATTTGAGTGAGCACATCCACCTTGAATACCCACAACTGAGTGCGATATTTTCTGAGGTTGAAAATCAAACCATCGAGAAGTATTTTATCGCTCAGAAAATCGAGAAAGCTAAAGAAATGCTTACCTATGGCGAGTTAACATTAAGCGAAATTGCCTATCAGTTAAATTATATTAGTGTAGCACATCTTTCTGCTCAATTTAAAAAAGTTACATCATTAACACCCACAGTATATAAAACCCTTACATCTGATCTGCGGAAGGCATTGGATAAAATATAACTCCGTGCCTAAAACCTAGCCAATAGATATTTTATCTGGTAACCAAAAAACTTAACTCATTATAATAACAGCAGATTACAGATGATCTAATTTTTTCTTATCATACATCAACACTATCACTTAAGATGTAAGCATACATTTGTAAGAAAAACAAGACATGAAAAAATTATTCTTATTCTTAGTAGCAGCCTCTATTAGCATTTCTTCATTTGCACAAACCAGCTGGAAAATAGATCCAATGCACTCTTTTGTTAACTTCTCAGTTAAACACATGGGCATTTCATTCGTTGATGGATCATTTAAGAAATTCGATGGTACAGTTACGGCGGCTAAACCAGATTTAACTGATGCTAAAATCGCTTTTACAGTTGATGTAAATAGTATTACCACTGGTGTTGATATGCGTGATGGCCATTTAAAAACAGATGACTTTTTTAATGCTGAGAAATTTCCAACCATGAAATTTGAGAGTACATCCTTCAAAAAATTAAGCGGTAACAATTATGAATTAAGTGGTAAATTAACCATTCGTGATGTAACCAAGGATGTGAAATTTGCTGTGGTATATGGCGGAACTGCAAAAGATCAGCAAGGAAATACCAAAGCTGGTTTTGGCGCTACCACCACAATCAACCGTTTAGATTATAACATTAAATATGACCCAACCGGTGCTGGTGTTGCTAAAGATGTAACCATTAAATTGAACTTAGAATTCGTTCAGGCAAAATAATAATTAGATCGTCATTTCAATCCGATAGCAATCGGATGAAGTCCAGGAAAATCGAGAAATCTTTCAATTAGTTTTAAAGATTTCTCCACTTCGGTGGAAATGACGTTTTAAAAATACGTGCTATGTCCGCTTTATCTCAATTTAGAAATTTTACCCAACGCTTGCCTCAGACGGATCTTATGCCTACGATCTTTATCGGTCATGGATCACCAATGAATGGCATTGAGCATAATGAGTTTAGTGAGAGTTGGGCAGATCTGGCCAAAAAAATCCCAGTACCTAAAGCTGTTCTGGTTGTTTCGGCACACTGGTACACCCATGGAACTTTCGTTACAGCGATGGATTTCCCTTCAACCATTCATGATTTTGGTGGCTTTCCACAAGCGCTTTTTGACGTTCAATATCCGGTTCCCGGCGATACGAAACTGGCCAAAGAGATTTCTACCCTGATTCAATCAGTGCCTGTGGGTATGGATCACGACTGGGGATTAGACCATGGTACCTGGACTATTGTAAGACACATGTATCCAGATGCAAATATTCCTGTTCTTCAGTTGAGTATTGATTATACTAAATCACCGGCAGCGCATTATGAAATTGCGAAAGAGATTTATGCACTTCGAAAAAAAGGTGTTTTAGTTATCGGTAGCGGAAACATGGTACACAATCTGCGGATGATTAGCTGGGAAATGATCAATGGTGGCGGGTACGACTGGGCAAATGAGATGAATGATAAATTCAAAAATCTCATTGCAAATGGCGATCATCAGCCATTAATTAATTATCGTAATCTAGGTTCAGATGCAATGCTGGCAATTCCAACTCCCGAGCATTATTTACCCTTAATTTATAACCTGGGGTTGAAAAACGATAGGGAAGAGATTTCTTTCTTTAATGACAAAGCAGTTGGGGGTTCATTAACTATGACTTCTGTTTTAGTAGGATAATAGGGTTTAGGGTTTAGGGTTTAGGGTTTAGGGTTTAGGGTTTAGGGTTTAGGGAAAACAAATCACAGAAGATTGTTTTAAGTATTTAACCAAGTTCAACCTCAACCTTCTTAATTCCTTAATAGTGAGATTTAATAACTATTAATGATAAAAATAAACTTAAATTTCCAACCCCAATCTACTATTCTTCTCCAGATAACAATATCTAAAAATTTATAAAACTTTATGATTATTCTGTAACGGTTCTCACCTGTACGATAGGTAAATTTGTGTAAAAATTTTATCATGACACATACCTATCAACTCACCGGCATGACCTGCAGTGGTTGCGAAAATAAAGTAAAAAGCAACCTTTTAATTTTACCAGATGTAACCGCTGTTGAGGTTTCAAAAGATACGCACTCGGCAACCATCAGCATGGATAAACACATAAGCTTAGCTGAACTACAACAGGCATTAGGTGGCGCTGACAGCAAATACCAAATTGCAAGCGAATCAATTGTCGAAGCCACTACAGCAACTCAATCGTGGGTAGAAACTTATAAGCCAATTTTATTAATTTTTGGCTATGTTACAGTTATTTCCTTGATGGTTTCATTGCAGAATAGCATGATAGATATTATGGTGTTTATGCGGGTTTTCATGGCAGGATTCTTCCTCACCTTTTCGTTTTTCAAAATGTTAAACCTAAAAGCATTTGCTGAAAGTTATGCCATGTATGATATCGTCGCGAAAAAGTTTAGCCCGTGGGGATACATTTATGCTTTTATTGAATTGGGATTAGGCTTAAGTTTCGCACTTAACTTATCACCTGTTATTGTAAACTGGGCTACACTAATTGTAATGACAGTGAGTATTTTCGGTGTACTGGAAAGTGTTTTAAATAAAAGAAAGATTCAATGCGCCTGCCTTGGCGCTGTTTTTAATTTACCCATGAGTACAGTAACTATTGTTGAAGATGCCATTATGATTGCTATGAGCGCAATGATGTTGATATTGATGTAATTAAATATTAAATGATTATTTATTACTATTTAAGCTTCATTGCGCTTATGTGCCTTACATCGTAAAATTACAAACTTTTTATACTCGAATTTTAAAGTAAAATAAGCTAACTACATTTGATTTAACCATGTAAGGCATATAAGATTATCTTATTGTATAGCTGTGTTCAAATTACCTTTCATCGTATGCTCAATATGTGCCAGGTGATGTTTTCCATGCCAGGCATACATCCCCAACATATTTGCCAGACTTAATTCTTTTCCTTGCGCAGGATGTATGTATTTTCTTTGATAATCTTCTGGCTTTAAAGTCTTTAAAAAAGATACCAGCCGTTGGTGTAATGCCGCTAATAAGGCGATTGACATATCAATATCACCGTTTTTCGCCTCCTCTGTTTCTGCCCATCTCTCCTCGTAATAAGGCCTGATGATAGGCACATCTTCAGTAATAGTCTGCTTGAAACGAATGTATGCATTCATATGACTATCCGGAAGATGATGTACAACCTGTCGCAATGTCCAGCCGCCCGGGCGATAGCTTTGATTCAATTCTTCACTTAAATGTGCTGTGGCTAGTTTAATTTGAGCAGGAAGCGCTTCAATTTCGGCAATCCAGATATCTGTCTGGTGTTTATCGAAAACTTCAGGCATGATGAATTGTCCGATAGGGTATTTAAGTTGTTCTAAATCCATAGTACCAAAATATGTTTTATACTTTGCATTCTCTAGCTTATTTAAAATGAATACGCTTGATCATAAAAAATTCATGCTTTTAAAGCATATTGCAATGAATTTAAAATCCACAGATGAAGAAGTTATTTTTTGTTTTCGCTTGTTTGATTCCTACACTTATTTTCGCACAAACTATTAAAACGGATGTATTAATATTAGGAAATGCTGATGCCGCCTATACTTCAGGTTTACAGGTTTCACGCTCTGGCGCCAGTGTGATCATTTTAACACAAAGCAATCCTTTTAGCCTGGATAAAATTAAAGAGACCAAATCAGCAGAAATCTATAAAATTTATGAAAATGTACAGCTGAGGGGAATTGCATATATCAAGGATTTAGAAAAAAAATCAACCCAAACAAAAAAGACAAACACAAGAAAAGATAAGGTAGACAGCATCAAATTGTTTAAAATTATAAATGACACGCCTATTGTCACTATTGAACGTTCTGGCAGTGGATGGGAAGTGAAAATTAGTAAAGGTAAAAGTATAAAAGCTAAAGTATTGGTTGTGGCAGGCAACAATGATCAGCTTCTTTCTAATTTAAATATTAACCGTTTAAAACCAGTGCACCTGAGCGCTTTAAATTATACCGAAAACTTATATCGCACAACCATCGCCGGAATTACTGGTACTCCAAACTTTTTATCTTTATATCATCTGTTAATTCCTGATCAGGAAAACTTACTTTACATCGATCGCAATAGCATAGAGATTGGTCAGGCAGCCGGAGCTACCGCAGCCTACGCGGCCTTCTTTAAAATGAAAACCAGCTTATCTAACTTAAAAACAATTCAAGGAGAACTCTTAACCTATAAACTTCCGTTGATCCCTTTTGCCGATGTAAAAGTCATAGATTCGAACTGGCTTGCCATCCAGAAAATTGGAATTACTGGCATCTTAAAAGCAGAGATTAAAAATGAAAAGGCTTTCTTTAACCCTGAAAAGGAAGTTACTAATGAAGAAATTAAACAACCGATAAAAGATTACTATTATAAAGCTCAAATCTGGTTCGACGACCACAAAGATGTGCCCGTTAATTTAGAAAACACCATCTTACTGGTTTCATATGTAGGCAATAAAGCTGTTGATGCCACCAAAATGGAACTGCAAAAAAAATGGAATGGCAGCTATAAATTTTCATCCAAATATGATTTGAAAAAGGTTTTAACCCGAAGAGAGTTTTCGGTAATTATTAATGAATATTTGAAACCGTTTGATCAGGTTAATGTGGATAAAACGGGAAGAGTAATCAGATAGTTACCTATGAAAATTTTGCCACAGATGCACAGATTAGTTTAGCTATAAACCTTGATTATTTAGCATAATTAACCTGCTCCCAGCTAACCAATACCCTAAACCCGTGGTTAAATTGGTTGTAACATTTCCATTTCCTTAATGAATTGGCTCATGCAATATCTAAATTGCAGCATCCAATACAAATTCATGAAAAAATATTTATTTTTCCTTTTGCTCTGCACGGGCAAATATACTTTTGCACAACAAATTGCCCCCTTAACAGTCGAAAAAATTATGCGAGACCCTAAATGGATGGGAACTTCGCCAACTAATTTCCACTGGACAGCAGATAGTAAAACACTTTACTTTAACTGGAATCCTGAAAATAAGGCTAAGGAAGAGCTTTACAAAGTTACCGCTTCATCATCTAAACCTATTAAAGCTGCCGATAAGGAAGATGAAAAACTGTTAAGTTTAAACTATGTTTATAACCAAAATCGCTCACTTGGTTTAGTGGAGAAAAGTGGAGACATTTACCTACTACAAATTAAAACCAATAAAGAAACCCGGCTGACCAATACATTGGAGCGTGAAAGTAATCCGATTTTCCTGGTCAATGGAAATGTTGTTTATCAACAGGGAGATAACCTTTTTGAAATCGATTTAAAGTCTGCGGAGACCACACAGCTCACCAATTTTGTTAAAGGTAAAAAAGCTGGAAAAGCAAAATCACAGCCAGCAACAGCACAAGATCAATGGTTGAAAGCAGAACAAATAACATTATTCGATATCATCAAAAAAAGAAATTCAGAAACCAAAGGTAGCAACCGCTCAGGCAGAGGTCGTTTTGGCACTCCTCCTGCCGATACAAAATCATTGAAAGAATTATATACTGAAGATCAATTTCTGAATGATGTTGTGATTAGCCCGGATGGCCGTTATGTTACCTACAAGCTTACCATGCCAGCACAGAACAACCATAACACCATCATCCCCAATTACGTTACTGCATCAGGATATACGGAAGATATCCCAGGAAGAACGAAAGTTGGTGAAAATGAAAATATTGCTCAGGGTTTTATTTATGACAGGCAAAGAGATTCTGTATATGCCTTTCAATCCTCAACGATTCCAGGGATAAAGGATTTGCCTGATTATTTGAAAGATTACCCGAAAGCGCTTGATACTTTAAAAAAGAAAAATGCAGATCGTCCGGTTAACTTTTTCGGTCCGTTATGGAATGAAAATGGAACTTCAGGAATTGTTATCGCCACATCGCAGGACAACAAAGACCGCTGGATTTTAAAATTAGACGCTTTTACAGGTAAGTTTTCTTTAATTGATCGTCAGCGTGACGAGGCCTGGATTGGTGGCCCTGGCATTAGCGGGTTTTATCAGGGAAACACAGGCTGGATAGATAATAACCACTTCTACTACCAAAGTGAAGCTACAGGTTATTCCCATCTTTATGTAGCCAATATTTCAACTGGTGAGAAAAAGCAGCTTACATCGGGCGAATGGGAAGTTCAATCTGTACAGCTTTCTAAGGATAAAAAAACCTTCTATTTTAAAGCCAACAAGGAACATCCCGGCATTACAAATTTCTTTAAAATCAGTACTGGTGGTGGTCAACCTGTTCAAATCACAACGATGAAAGGCTTAAATGAAATTATCCTTTCACCTGATGAAAAATATCTGGCCATCAATTATTCGTACATGAATAAACCTGGAGAGTTATATATTCAGCCCAATCAAGTTGGTGCGAAAGCCACTAAAGTTACAGAATCTACATCAGCAGAATTTAGGTCTTACTCATGGCGTGAACCAGATCTGGTAAGCTTTAAAAACCGTTATGGCGCTGATATTTATGCCAGGGTTTATAAATCTGAAAATCCACATGCTAATCATCCTGCAGTAGTTTTTGTACATGGAGCTGGTTATTTACAAAATGTTCATTTTGGCTGGAGCACGTACTTCCGGGAGTTTATGTTTAATAATTTATTGGCAGATCATGGTTACACCGTAATTGACATTGATTATACCGGAAGTTCTGGTTATGGCCGAGATCACCGAACAGGTATTTACCGCCACATGGGGGGTAAAGATTTAACAGACCAAGCAGATGGAGTAAAATTTCTGGTTGAGAAATATGGTGTAAACCCCAAGCATGTAGGTTTGTACGGTGGTTCTTACGGTGGCTTTATTACTTTAATGGCAATGTTTAATGAAGCTGATGTTTTTGCCAGCGGTGCTGCCTTACGTTCAGTTACCGATTGGGCACATTATAATCACGGATATACCTCAAACATTTTAAACGAACCATTCAATGATCCAATTGCCTATAAAAGAAGTTCACCCATTTATTTTGCTGATAAGCTAAAAGGAAATTTACTTATGGCGCACGGAATGGTTGACGTGAATGTTCATTTCCAGGATATTGTTCGTTTAACACAACGTTTTATTGAGCTCGGAAAAGACAACTGGGAGCTGGCAGTTTATCCGGTGGAAGATCATGGATTTATAGAGCCAAGCAGCTGGACGGATGAGTATAAACGCATATTTAAATTATATGAGCGTACTTTGAAAGAGTAGTTAAAAGCAACTTCTATTAAAACCAGAAAAGGTTTTATTTGCAGCCCTTGAATGTACTGTCATGCTGAGGCACGAAGCATCTGTAACCGATGAAACAGATGCTTCGTGCCTCAGCATGACAGAAGTTCTTTAAAAGATTGTGACAAATAGCAGGGCTTCCAAGCCTAAAAGCATCACTCATACATTACCACAACACAAACATAGAAAATCACTATACATATTTAGTATAATATAGCTTTCATCTATACCACTATCAATAAATACAATGAACTATTAATAAACATGGGTTGATTTGGATGAGTTTTAGCCTTACCTTTGTGGCACAAAAATAAAGACAAAATATTATGGCAATAGTAGGTAAAAAATTCCCAAGTGTTAGTATTGATGCAATGTCAGACATGGGTGATGACTTGAAAATCAATGTATTTGAAGAAGCTGTAAATAAAAATAGCAAAGTATTATTATTCTGGTATCCAAAAGATTTTACATTCGTTTGCCCTACAGAATTACATGCTTTCCAAGCGGCTTTACCTGAATTTGAACAAAGAAATACCATCGTAATCGGCGCATCTTGTGATACAAACGAAGTTCACTTTGCATGGTTAAATACTCCAAAAGATAATGGTGGTATTGAAGGTGTTACTTACCCGATTTTGGCTGATACGCACAGACAATTATCTGGAATTTTAGATATTTTAGATCAGGAAGTTAACTATGACGAAGAGGGAAATGAATCTTTCTCTGGTTCAAACGTTACTTTCAGAGCCACCTACTTAATTGACGAAACTGGTAAAGTTTTCCACGAAAGTGTAAATGATATGCCATTGGGTAGAAATGTTAAAGAATATTTACGCTTAATTGATGCTTATACTCACGTTCAGAAACACGGCGAAGTTTGCCCTGCAAACTGGGAAGAAGGAAAAGAAGCAATGAACGCAAACAGAGATGGCGTTGCTGAATATTTAGCCGCTAACTAATAAAATAAACATTATGTTTTTAGAATTAACTGAGGATAATCTTCAACAATATTTAGCCGACAACTCAAAGGTAATGGTTCAATATGCCGCATCATGGTGTGGTAACTGTAGAATCATGAAACCGAAATTTAAAAAGCTGGCTGCAGAAAATGAAGATGTAGCTTTCTTAATTGTGGATGCCGAAAAACTTCCAAACTCACGCAAATTTGCAAACGTTGATAATTTACCAACTTTCGCTGCTTTTGAAGGTGGTAATTTGGTTGATCAGGTGCAAACCAATAAAGCTGAAGGTTTGATTGAACTTTTTAACAAAATAAAATAATGAAGATTCCGGTTATAAGACAATTGTTTCAAAACACTACACCTGCTCAATTGGAAACTACTTTAGAGGTTTTGGAAGCTTTCTGTGAATTCAGGGGCGTTAGTGAGCATGAGGTTGATGTTGCAGGCGAGATGATTACTAATATTTGTGGTGCTTTAGAAGTACATCAAATGGTAAGCGATGGTACGGCTGAAAAAGACGCATTAAATGCTTTCGGCCAAAAAGTTATGGGCTCAATTGATCGATAATTTAAAATTTAATTTAAAATAAACCCCTTGCAGATAAATCTGCAAGGGGTTTATTTTTTGGCCTTGCGTCATGCTGACCTGAAACGTAGTGAAAGCTACGCAGTAAATTTATTTCAGCACCTTTCTTGTTATTAAGGCCCTGAAATAAATTCAGGGTGACGATCATTCTTCCTTCGACTAATTAACCTTTAAGCCAAATTCCTTCCGGCATTTACAATACCAAATACTGTTCTTACCGCCAGTTTCTCTAAAGCAGTTTGATCACTTTCATTATGATCATGCTGCAGTTTTTCCAGCGCAAAATGCTGAATTAAAACCAATGGTAAAATAATACGTTCGCGTGTAGCAATTGACCTTTTATCTACTGGATAATTAGCCATTAATGTTTCCTGCCCGGAAAGCTTCAAGAGCATTTTTTTAGTTAATTCAAACTCTTCATGTAATTGTGTCCAGAAAGCACCAAACTCCTTGTCTGTGGCTAAATGGGCCGTTATAGCAAAGTCTGATTTACTCATGCTCATCATACAATTATCAACAATCGTTTTTAAATAGTCAGAATCTTCATATGCCCTAATAACTTTATCCCAGTTTCCGGCTTTCTCCTGATTACTTAATGCTGTTCCCATTCCATAAAAACCAGGAACATTTTGCTTTAACATGCTCCAGGCTGTTACAAAACTGATTGCCCTTAAGTCTTCCAGCTTCATTTCCCCACCACCATTTCTTTTTACCGGCCGGCTACTAATATTTGCCTGAGATAATAATTTCAGTGGTGATAATTTTTCCAGATAGCTAACGAACAATGGATGTTCACGCAGATCAACAAAAGCTTTGTAAGCATCATCGGCCATTTCATCAAGCAATGTTTTATTTTCCGGATCTAAAAGTACATTGTGTTTCTCTTTTAAACCAGATGAAATCCCGGCATTGATTAACTGTTCAATGTTAAATTCAGCACTTTCCACCGAGCCATACTGCGAACTGATGGTTTGCCCCTGAACGGTTAACTGCATATTTTTATTGGCAATTTCTTTACCCATTGAAGCATAGAAACGATGTGTTTTACCGCCACCACGAGCAGGGGGTCCACCACGTCCATCAAAAAATGCCAGCTGTATGTTATGCTTTTTAGCAACGGCGGTTAATGAAGTTTTACCATTAAAAATAGACCAATTGGCCATTAAATATCCTCCGTCTTTCGTACTGTCGGAATAGCCAAGCATAATATCTTGTTTGTTACCTCTGCTTGCTAAATGTGCCTTGTAAAAAGGATTGCTATATAAAGTATCCATAATATCGGCAGCACCTTTTAAATCCGTTACCGTTTCAAAAAGTGGTACGAAATCTATGGTTAATGCATCTTTGCTCCAGCCATTCCAAAGGAATAGTTCAATCAGTTGAAGAATATCACTTGCCTGCTGACAATTACTGATAATAAACCGGTGACAGGCTTTTTCGCCATTGCGTTTTTGAATGCCTTTGATTTCTCTTATCGTTTGAATCGTATCTTTAATCAGGTCATCTCCATCAGTGGCATAAACTGGTGTAGCTTCTTTAAACGAAATCAGTTTAAGTTTTTCTGCTTCAGAAAGCTGATCATAATTTTCAGGGTATAACGAAGAAATGGGTTTATTTTGACGGCAGTATGCATGAACACTTCTTAACACACGGCTATCCTGACGGATATCCAATGATGCAAAGTAATTGCCATATAAATCAATCTTCCTGATTAAATCATTAACCAAATCAACAAATAAACCCTCATGCTCTTTAAGCAGTGTATCTTTAATTTTATTCAGGTTATCTCTTAACTCGTCAGAAATATCATGTAATTCGCAGGCCTGATCGAAGGCATTTTTATAAAGTACATCATGCAGAATAGCGATATTTTCTTCAACACCCCTAAAGGTAATCCGACGCTTAATTACCCTGAAATCTCGGTAATAACAACGGAATAAAATCTGCCGCAACATTTTAGAAACCTCTAATGTGGTATCTGCATGGATATTTGGATTACCATCCCGATCGCCTCCCGGCCAAAAACCTAATTCTAAAATCTTCTTGGTTTCCAGGTTATATTCATCCAGATTCTGATCAATTTCTGCCTGAATATTTGCCGCAGCAAAATAAAAGGTGTTTTCTAAAAACCAGGCTAAATTTAAAGCCTCATCTACAGGCGTTGGCGATTTCTTATTAAAAAACGGCGTTTTACCAAGCTGCTGTAAAAGTGAATTCATTGAGGTGATATTGTTCTCACGAATAGCATGAGTTAAATCAGTAATGATCGCTAAAACGTTTCCTGGATAAAACTGAGTTGGATGTGCCGTTAAAACTAAACGCAATGATAACTCATCAATCAGCTTCTCAATTTTGGAAAGCATGGGCTTGTTATCAGCATTCTTTTTTAAGATAAAAGCAAGTGTACTTTGCTCATCAGTTGTATTCAGTTTTGTAAATGAGGCATCTTCAACGGCATCAAAAAGCACCACCTGGCGCTCAATATATTGGATGAAACGGAACAGTAAATCAATAATATCTTTGCGATCTGTATAATGAGTATACTTGGCAAAAAACTCTTCAATTACCTGAGCTGGCTTCTGACCATTGGATATTCCTTCTTCGCAACTTTTAAAAAACAAAGGCAATAACGTTCCTGTATCTTTTATTTTATAAAATGGAAGGGTTAAGAAAAGACTGTTGAAGAGCTCAAATTTTGAGATAACCTCGTTGTTAAAGATAGATTCTCGCTGTGTAGTCAAACGGAGTTTTGGCATAGCTTAAGCAATAGTTTTGTATAGGGTAATACTACAAAAAATGCATAAGGTATTAAAATTCTAGTGCTTACAATTTGGAAAATTGTAGAATAAATTTTAATTTTAAAATCTTATTTGGTTACTAGCTAGCGAAGTAAGAATATTTGCAATGTTTAAGGGCATTGCATTGATTGTTAATTTTTTGGGTTAAAACAGCCGATGTACAAAATACACCGGCTGTTTTTGTTTAGCCTTACCCTAAATCCACCTCTAAGGGAGGATTTAAGGCAGAGGTGTATGAATTTGTGATTGATAGCTTTGCTAAATTGCTATACTCCAGATGCTATTATGAATGCTTACCAGCTAAATTCCTCTTTCACGGAGTTATGTACACAACTTAATCCTGGTAATTGTCTTAACAGAAAGAGGCTATTTAATGCGCATCTGTAACAATATTTGCATTTTTCTTAAATTTCTGCAGATATAAAAGTGGAATGGAAAATAACATAATCAATCCCGCAACCCAATAAGCATCACTATAGGTAAGCAACATGGTTTGTTTAATTACGGTACCTTCAATTGCTTTCATCGCCATCAATTTTGCATCTATAAAAGAAGTCCCTTTAGCCATAAAGCCGCTAATTAAAGCATTTAACTTTTGCGTAAAAGCCGGGTTATATTCATTGATGTTGGTTAGCAGGTTATTTCTATGGAAACCAGCACGAACGTGAATTAACGTTGTTAATGCTGCAATTCCAAATGACCCTCCTAACTGTCGGCTCATGTTATTTAAGCCTGAACCCTGACCAATCTCCGCGCCGGATAAATCTTGCATCGCCAGCGTAGTTAAAGGCACGAACAATAAAGCCATACCAAAACCCCTAATGACTAATGGCCAAAAGAAATCACCCGTTCCGGAAGCCAATGTTGAATTACTTAACATCCAACAAAAAACAAAGAATAGAAACATTCCTCCGGTAGCCATAAATTGTGCCGGAACTCCCTTTTTAAGCATAATACCAATAAATGGCATCATGGCAATGGTACAAATACCCCCGGCAATAAATAGCTTACCGGTTTGTAATGGCGTAAATCCTAACAAATTCTGTGCAAATACCGGGAAAACGAATACTGAACCATAAAGTCCGAAGCCTAGAATAAAAGAAGTAAACATCCCGATAGAGAAGCTTCTTTTTTTCATGATCCGAAGGTTTACAATAGGAAACTCTGTAGCAGTTTCCCTCCAGATGAATAGCAGCAATCCAAAAACAGATATTACAGCTAATGCAGTTATGTATGGCGTTGAAAACCAGTCTTCGCTTTCTCCTTTTTCTAAAACGGTTTGTAGACTACCAACAGCTATGGCCAATAAAGCAATTCCCCACCAATCCACGGGCTTTCCTTTTCCATCTTTTGGCGTCTCTCGAATAAAGGTATAGGTACAGTAGGCTGCGAGTATCCCGACGGGAATATTCACATAAAAAATCCATGGCCAATCTGCCACCTCTAAAATATAACCTCCAATGGTAGGGCCAACAGTAGGACCAACAACAGCACCTAAACCAAATAAAGCAGTGGCAATACCTACATCTTCACGTGGCCAGGTTTCGATTAGAATGGCTTGTGCTGTAGAAATCAATCCACCACCAGCTACGCCTTGTAAGATCCTAAACAGAATCAGTTCATTTAAAGATGTAGCGTTACCACATAAAAATGAAACCAATGTAAAAACGATAATAGAGGTTAAGAAATAATTTTTACGCCCGAAACGACTGCCCAACCAACCTGACATAGGCAGGATGATCACATTCGCAACGGCGTAACCAGTAGATAACCAGGCGATATCCTCTAGGGTAGCACCCAGGTTTCCCTGTATTTGAGGGATTGCTACGTTTACAATGGTAGTATCAATCAACTCCAATAAAGAAGCCGTGATTACCGTAAACGTAATAATCCATTTTTTTAAACCTACTTCGGCCATTTTAAATTTATTTAGTAGAAACTGAAGCCTTAACGCTCATTCCTGGGCGTAACTTTGCCAACATTTCTTTTGATGGATGAATTTTAATTTTTACAGGAATACGTTGAACAACTTTTACAAAGTTACCTGTAGCGTTATCTGGAGGTAATAATGAACCTTTGGCACCGGTTATCGGTGAGAAGTTATATACTTCACCCTGAATTTTTTCATCAGGATAAGCATCCACTTCAATTTCTACTTTAGAACCTGATTTAATTTTTTCTAACTGTGTTTCTTTAAAGTTCGCTGTCACATAAATACTGCCATCATTTACAATAGAGAATAAAGATTGACCGGCCTGAACCAGTTGTCCTTTTTGAACATTCTTTTTAGAAACAATACCTGTTGCAGGTGCTTTAATATCAGTGTATGATAATTGTAGTTTAGCAAAATCGATATCACTTTGGCGCTGATTAATTACATTGCTACTTACCGCCAGTTGAGATTGGGTTGTTCCTACTTGTTTAACAGCAGCATTATATTGATCTTGAGCAGCCTGAAAAGCAGCTTCTGCTGACTCTTTAGATGCCTTTGCCTGATCAAATGCTTGTTGCGTGATAGAACCATCTTTAATTAAGTTTGCATAACGGGCATAATCTTTATTCGCCAGGTTCAACTTTACTCTTGCAGCCGTTACATTGGCTTTTGCCGTACTGGTATTGGCCTGGGTAGCGACAATTTGAGATTGTGCAACACCAACGCCTGCACTCGCACCTTTTTGACCAGATTGTGCCTGCTCTAGCTTTACTTTATAATCGTTATCATCAAGCTTTACTAAAACCTGTCCTTCGGTTACATGTGTATTTTCTTCGAAATTAATATCCTTCACATAACCACCTACCCGAGCAACAACCGGGCTGATATCGCCATCAATCTGCGCATCATCCGTATCTACGTGTTTGCTATAATAATTCCACTCTACGATACCAAAAACGATACCTATTACTAGTAAAACCCCTAAAATGATTGGTACTACTATATTCTTTTTTTTCTTTTCAGTTGTCATTGCTGTATTTATTGCGTTATTTTTCCAGTTGATTTTAATAATGTGTAGTAAGCCAAACCTGCATCAGCTTTTGCGATTTCTAAATTGATCTTCGCTTGATATAAAAGCGTTTCTGCATCAATCCTATCCGTAACAGAGGCTACATTGTTTTTATATTTTGATGCCAGTAACTTGTCGTTTTCTGTGGCCTGAGCAATTGAAGTTTCCAGAACCTGAATTTTATTTACAGCAACCTGATAAGTTTGAAAGTTCTTATTAATATCTGTTTTAACCTGATCTGTTAGAATGTCCTTTTGAACAGTAATGGCACTTTGTTCAATTTTAGCCTCACTCACTTTATTTTTATTTGTCCAAAGGCTACCAATATTCCATGAAACAGTAGCACCAACAGTTACCGGCATTAAATATTGGTTAACCGGAGGAATAAAACTACCACTTGGATTAATATAATATAAGTTTGCCCCAACCGCTACAGTAGGTAAAGTATTGGCTTTAACCGTTTTGATATTGTAATCAGCAACCTTGTTTTGCACATCAAGTTGTTTCAACTCCTGGCGGTTTGTCATCGCCTGAGCAATATATTCATTTAAAGAACCAACAGATTTCAAGCCTAAGCTCGGATCTGCAATATTAATTTGAGTATCTTCAGGTAAACCAAGAAGAATATCCAGGTTATAATTGATAATTTTGCGATTGCTTTCTATATCCATTTGGTTAAGGGTTACGTTAGCCTGTTGCAACTGGAACCGCAATACATCATTTTTAGTTACGATACCTTGCTCAAAGAAACGTTGCGCTTGTTTAATTTGGGCCGCAATCGACTCTAAATTCTGATCAATAACTTTTTTACTTTGTGCTACTTTATATAATGCATAATAGGTATTGATTACCGCATAAGTAATTTCCTCCTTATTTTTATCGGCATCTAAGCGGGCTACATCAGCCAGTAATTTTGTTGATTCCCTTGCGTATTTAAGCTTACCCCCACCGTATACCAATTCCTGAACAGCTGCGGTTCCAACAAAGGCATCAGCTCTATTAGGTAATTGCAAAGAAGATCCACCTCCAGGCAAGGTAAAAGTTGTAGTAGGGATTTCGGCGTGATTATAGATGAAGTTCACATTTGCCGATGGTAGCGCGTTATCTTTAACCACTTCAAGCTGTGCCACAGCCTGATCTATTTTATTTTGAGATAATTTTAAGTTTTTACTATTGGCTATGCCAAGTTCAATTGCCTGATTGATGTTTAATTCCTTTGTACTCTGTGCAAATAAAGCCATTGGAATTAATGATGCCACAAGCAGTAATTTAATGGATTTGGGTATCATTTTTTTGTTGTTAAATAAACGGTTAAGAGATCTTGTAAGTAAGTGATGGTACGTTCTTTAATATTTTTTTTATCCTTTGGATTATTCAAATCAAAGGTGGAGCATGGCATAACTTTATGTGGGGATATCACAATGTTTGTAATCGTACCCATGATGGTTGCAATAACCATTCTTGCATCAACCTGATTAAAACTACCATCTTCGATTCCATCGGCGATAATGCGATCCATGATTTGCATATTCTGGCTCATGGCATCTTTAATTTTATCATACATTTCAGGTCGCTGCGTTAATGACAGTTCTCTGTGCATCATTTTATGAAAGGCAGGATTACTTAAAATCCTATTTACATAACCCTCAATTATTTTATGCAATTTTTCAAGTGATGATATTTTATCTTCGTTAATGATTTTTAACTGAGACCCAAAACTGGCTATTCTGCCATTCATAATCTCAATAAAAACACCCTCTTTAGAACCGAAATAATAATTAATCATCGCCATATTAGCACCCGATTCCTTTGAAATCTGGCGGGTGGAAGTACCCTCGTAACCTGTTTCGCAAAACAGCTTTTCAGCGGCATCCAGAATGGCCTGTTTTTTATCTATTTTTTCTGCTTTCATTTCTTATTCTGCCGCAAAATTAATCAATCGTTTGATTAATATCCAAATGTTTTTGTACTTCTTTTACATTAGTCTGATAAAACTTATTTTAATGCCAAAAGGGTATTGTATTCATTGAGAAATTTATTGTTCAAGATAGAACCTGGTGGTATGTTAAACTGTTAATGCTTTATACAAACACCTTAAATTTTAGCTTCAAGGATTAAACTAAGTATATATCAATTTAAAATGTTTCATATATGTTGTCTTCGAATGAAAATTTGAGTCCTTTATTAAAAAATTGAAAGCTAATCACAAATTATATTTTAAAATAAATACTAACTTTGCCTCCAAATATTTAAAACATGAGCTTACAAGAAAACAGCAGCAATAATTTCAACTGGTTATATTACGCACTAGGTTTAATCTTCGGAGTTTTAACTGGAGCGATCATTACTCAAAATTACATCTTCGCATTATTAGGTGGCGTTTTAGGTTTATTAACAGCTGGTTTATTTTTAAATGCCATTGTTAAAGGAAGAAAATACTAAATCTTCATCACCCTTTTGAATTAAAATGAACTCAAAGCAAATGAGAAATATTTTTGTTATTGTCTTCGCTTTGTTGTGCTTTAGTGCAAAAGCTCAGGAAAATTTACCTGCAGAGGTAAAATTTCCTATCGCCGATCCAAGTCCGGCAGATATTCTTTATTTTCCCATCAATACGCCTAAAGCTAAAGAAGGAGAGAACTTAAAACCCGTTATTAAAATAATTTATTCGCGCCCTCAGAAAAAAGGTCGTGATATTTTTGGCGTGTTAGAGCAATATGGTAAAGTTTGGCGTTTTGGCGCGAATGAAAGTACAGAAATTCATTTCTTTAAGAAAGTAAGTGTTGGCGGTAAAAAAATTAAGGCTGGTACTTATAGTTTATTTGCTATACCGAATAAAGATAAATGGACCATCATCATCAATAAACAAACAGATAAGTGGGGTGCTTTCACCTATAATCAAGCCATGGATATCGTTCGTATTGATGTTCCGGTTAAAACCTTAAATAAGCCAATAGAATATTTCTCCTTAACGTTTAGTCCACTTCCGCAAGGTGCTACATTAATAGCCGCCTGGGATAAAACACAGGTTGAACTACCAATTACTTTTTAATAAACGACTTTACCAGAGCAAAAATCATTTTTTAATCCTTTTGCTTTCAGTGTGAAAGTGCTGAAAGGGATTATTTAATAAGTGCTATTAAAATCACCCATTCTCATGATGAACTAAAGCCATATCTTAAAGTTTTGGTATGAAGTAATCTTTCATACGAAACTAAGTGACGACTCCTCTATAATACATTCCCCATAAAAGGATCAGTAGTTGTTATCGCTCCGGTTTCTATTTTACCCGCATAACGGTTTTTAAATATTTTATTCCCCGTTTGGATGATGCTGAAATCGTACCAGTTTGCACTTTTAGATAAATCCAGCAAGACCGTATGGGTTGATTTAGGTTTCAACTGCAGATTTCGTGGTGCCGCTCCATATTTATGGTCAATAATTTGAATAGTAATGGCAGCTGTACCCTTATTTTCAATGGAGAATATTAAATTTCCACTAAGCTTCTTACGCACTAAACCAACTTGTTCTGGCTTTGCCTGTATCATTAATTCAGGATTTTTTTTATTACCAGCAAAATGCCTGTAAAAACCATTCGGCCCTGTAGCCCTGAAATCGTAAATTTCATCATCAAAATCATCTATGCCAATTTTTTCATTAAGGGTATCACCTGGTTTTACAGCATATGCCCAGGTTTTTCCGGCGACACCTTTAAATTTGGCGTTGGTATTCATGGTAAAAGGCGCTCCTACCGTTTCAATTTCGCTTCCAAAGGGTGTTTTTGCAGATTGGAAGGTAATTTGTACTTCATTATTTACGACATGAGCATCAACCATTAATTGATAGGGTAATGCGCAGGCAGGCTTGGTTCCGTTTTCCTGTTTTGGAGCATGCACAGATGTTTGAGGGGAGAATGCCTCAAATTTATTTATTTTATCAAGCTCAATCTTATTTAATGCTTTAGGCCCGGCCTGAGCAGGCTTGTTCTTCGCATTGTTGATATTGGTGACCACGGTTTCGCGATTTAAAGCTTCAGGATTTTTAATTTCTTCCCCATGAAATGGCCTGAAAACGGATGTTAGATCGCCACAGATATTTCGTCTCCAATCACTGATGTTATTGCTCTTAATCTTCTTCCCTGTTTTCTTGCTTAGCCATTTCTCCATAAACATCAATGATGATGTATGATCAAATACCTGTGAATTTACGAAACCACCTTTGCTCCACGGTGATGCAACCACCAGGGGTACCCGATAACCTAAACCAATCGGACTCCCCTTTCTAGCCTCAAAATCCGTAGCATAGTTTATTCCGGCAGATGCCTTGCCTGAAGATGCATCATTTGGATTTGGTACCACAAATGGTGGCTGATGATCGAAATAGCCATCATTTTCATCATAAGTTAAAATGAAGATGGTTTTCTTCCATACTTCCGGATTTTTAGTCAGAATATTCAGGGCTTCGCTCACATACCAAGTGCCGTAAAGTGGCGAACTGGTATGGTCAGAAAAACGTTGTGGTGCCACGAGCCAGGATACTGTAGGTAATTTTCCCTGATCTACATCTTGTCTGAACTGATGAAAAATATCTCCTTTTGGGATATTAATGGTTTCTGATTTTCCCTCGTCATTAGTAAAGGTAAAAGGTGCCAGATCTAAATAATCTTTCTGACTGATATTGGTCTGAAAAGCCTTATCAATCAAGTTTTTTTCCCTTTGGGATAACTGATCATATTTCGCCTGAACTTCTTTTGCACTTAAAGGAGGCTTAACCGTATGATCACCATTCTTTCTGAAATATGCGGAAAGTTTAACATGGTGCCTGGAAACATATTCAACGGGATTATCTCCATAATTCCCTAACCAGTCATCAATTTCACCTTCAGGCAATTTTGATGTCCACAGTTCATTCTGGTAAATGCGCCAATCGATGCCGTTATCTTCCAAAGTTTCCTGAAAGGTTGGCCAGTCTACAAAAACGTTGTTCTGCGATTCAGCCTGGTCGTTATTGACTACCGCAATTTCATTTGCACTGTTCTCCCCACGCACGGTCCCTGTAAAAAAGAATAATCGGTTTGGTGTGGTTCCGGTTAATGATGAACAGAAATGCTGATCACAAATGGTAAAAGCATCTGCCAGGGCGTAATAAAAAGGAATATCATTCCGATCGTAATAAGCTAAAGACATAGCTGATTTCACCGGCACCCATTTATCGTATCTTCCCCCGTTTCTGGCAGCAACCTGATCATTCCAGGAATGCGGTAATCCGCCCTGCCAGGTAATTTTGGTCTTGTTAATATCAACATGAAAAGGTGCATAAGTATAACCTTGCCCATCCTTCTGAAGCCAAACTTTATTCCCATCTGGCTGAATATGCGGATGTGGATCGTTGAAGCCCCTTACGCCCTTTATTTTGCCAAACATATGGTCGAAAGAACGGTTTTCCTGCATTAAGAATACAATGTGCTCCGCATCGTGAAAAGTAGAGCCTGGTTCTGGATCAATCGCCATGGCTTTTAGCACAGTTGCCGGGAAAGTATGGGCTGCCCCTGTTGCACCGGCAAATAGTGCGGCTTTTTTAAGAAATTCTCTCCGTGAATCCATAATTCAGTTTACAATTTTCGGTTGATGACTTAACATTATTTCTGGTAAACCCTTATATAATCCACTTTCATTGTTGCCGGGAAAATTGAATCATCAACACCCTTTTTACCTCCCCAATTACCGCCAACGGCCATATTTAAAATAAGGTGAAAATTCTGATCAAATGGCCATTCCGGCGCCCCCTTACCTGTGTTTTTGAAGGTGAGGTATTTTTGGTCATCCACAAAAAAATCTATACGGTCTTTATACCATTCAATAGCATAAACATGGTAAGTATCATAAGGATTGATTTTAACACCCTTCCCCACTTGCGTATGAATCGTATGGTTAAATTTCGCTGTATGAACCGTTCCATATACACTATCGGGTTCATAACCTACGTGTTCCATGATATCAATTTCACCGCTTTTAGGCCAGTCACCATATTTCCAGTCGGTAGGCAACGCCCAGATTGCCGGCCATAAGCCCCTTCCTTTAGGTAACATTGCCCTTACTTCTACCCTTCCGTATTTAAAATCGAATTTATTTTTACTCACCAACCTTGCAGAAGTATAGTGATTGCCATCTTTATCAGCTTTAATAGCGGTGATATTCAGATTTCCCTTTTTTACCTGTGCATTTGTCGAGTCGGCTTCGGTATAGTACTGCAATTCATTATTACCCCAGCCTTTTCCGCCTACATCGTATGACCAGTTTTTACTTAGCGGAAGTCCTGTCTCATAAAATTCATCTGCCCATTTTAACTTCCATCCTAGTGTAGATGGTGTTTTCTTCAATTCCTCAAAAGTTAATTCAGGCTCGTTTGTGGTAATATAATCAACCTGATGAGCCAGTAACCATTGAATTTCTGGTACAGTATTTACCGTCCACGCATTTACGGTAAGCCCTAACTGATGCGCATTTTCAATCCAACCTTCTTTTTGATAAATGCTGTAATAATAATCTACACCGGTTAAACGATCTGTTTTCATTTGCGCTGCGCTGACATCACCTTTCAGGTAGGCCACCTTTGCATCAGGCATCAGTTCTAAAATACGTTTGCAATAATCGTAATCAAAGCTAATGTACTCTGTCCATGCTACAGCACCAACTTTTTTCACCATTTCCAAACATCGATTGGTTACATCGATTCCGCGTTCTTTGCTAATTAAAGAAGGTTTGATTTCGAGGATTAGTTTGGTTCTGCGTTGTTTCAACCCAGCTTTCAGGTAATCTTCTAGTGTTGGAATTTTCTCGCCATTGCTCATAGTTTTGGTGAGCAGTTCCTCATATTTAACCTTTTCAATGGTGAGACCTTGAAACTCCGGATCATGATTAATCACGAGAATATGATCCGCTGTCATCCATACATCAAACTCAGAACCATAACATCCAAGTTTAAAGGCTTCGTTTAAAGATGCTATTGAGTTTTGAGGATAATTATTTTTCTTCCAGGCGCCACGATGGGCAATCACCTGGTTTTTATTCCAGTTAAACTTTTGTGCAAATGATGTGGTAAATACCAATACCATAATTGTTGAAATAATGATTCGCTTCATATTCAGGCTTAATATACAAAATCCAAAAGTAGATTTTTACCCCTACACTCATTTAAAATCTATGTAACCTTTATATTAACTATCGTAGGCAAAACCTGTAAAGTGCTAAAAACCTTGCAAGTTTATATTAAATTGATGGGAACAATTTTTACATTTACGTTGATATGGTGAGCAATAACTACAGCGATTTACTGAGGAAGATAGAGGAGTTTATCCATAAATTTTATCTAAATAAGATTTTACGGGGAAGCATCTATACCGCGGCAATTCTTTTAGGCTTGTATTTGCTGTTATTTTTGAGTTTGTATTACCTCCATCCTTCTGCGGGTTTTAAAACTTTCTTGTTTTTTGCATACCTGTTCATCGGCGTGATTTTGATTGGTTATTTAATCATCAAACCCATCCTTTCTATGCTTAAATTGGGTAAGCACCTCTCTTTTGATGAAGCCTCTGTTATTATTGGCGATCATTTTCATGACATCAAAGATAAACTTTTAAACACCTTACAACTTCATAAACTCTCTGAGCAATTGCCAGATAACCGATTGATCATGGCCAGTATAGATCAAAAAATTATGGAGTTAAAACCTGTTCCTTTCTATACTGCCGTTAGAATAAATGACAATCGTAAATACCTGAAATACCTTTTCATTCCCTTATTAATCATTTTGCTGATCGGACTTATTGCACCTGCAATTCTTCGCGAAGGCACGAATAGTTTTTTTAAATATGATGAATATATTGCTCCAAAAGCGCCCTTCACTTTTACCATTCTAAACCGCAATTTAACCGTTACCCAGGGCGATGACATTACCATTGATTTAAAATTGGATGGTGATGAGTTGCCCGCCGAAGTATATGTGGAAGATGGCAAGAATACTTATAAATTGGAAAAAGACAATATCACCAGATTCAAATACAATATTAAAAATATACAAAGTGATAAAAAACTAATTTTTAAGGGTGGTGGTTTTAGTTCCTCCGCATTTGCCCTTACCGTGAAACCCCGCCCCGAATTACTAAATGCTACAGCCACTTTAAATTTCCCCTCCTATTTAGGCAAAAAAGCAGAGGTAGTCTCTAATGTCGGCGACTTACTTCTTCCCGAAGGCACGCATGTAACCTGGGCCTTTAAAACCGGACAGAGCAATTCACTAATCTTTAAATTAAATGATAAAGAGCATGTTTTGAAAGTGGAAAATAACCAATCCACTTATCACGCAACCCTTAAAAATAACGCCAGATACAGCATCACACCCAAGAATGAATTTGTTACCTTAAGAGATTCCCTTTCTTATCAGGTTACCGTAGTGAAAGATCAATCACCTGCTATCCAGTTAGAAGAGAAACAAGATTCAGTTAGTAATAAAGCTTTGTATTTCAGCGGTCAGGTTACTGATGATTACGGATTTAGCCGTTTAAGTTTTAAATACAACATCAAGGAAAACAACAAAATAATCAGTACAGTAAGCAAGAATATTCCGATAAAAGCAAATACCACTGAAAATACATTTTTCTATTTCTGGGATCTAAAAGTAGTGGCTGCCAAGCCAGGGCAACAAATTGAATATTATTTTGAAGTTTCCGATAATGATGGCGTGAATGGTGCAAAAACAACTCGTTCTGAAATCAAAACCTTTAAGCAAGCCACAAAAGGTGAAACTGCAGCGCAGGTTAATGCAAGTAACCAGGCGCTGAAACAAAAAATGCAATCGGCCATTCGTTTAGCAAATACCATTGAAAAAGAAAGCAAAAAAGTTGCTGAAAGCTTGATTGATAAAAAACAGATTTCCTTTGAAGATAAAAAGCAAATTGAAGCTTTACTGGATAAACAGAAACAACTGGATGAAGCTGTAAAAGAGATTAAAGCCCAGAATGATCAAAACATTCAGCAACAGGAAGATCAAAAGCAAACTGAAGAATTAGTGGAAAAGCAGAAACAAATCAAAGACTTATTTGACAATGTGCTTGATGATAAAACCAAAGAACTTTTGCAGAAACTGCAAAACCTGATGAATGAGAAAAATAAAGACCAAACGCAAAATGAGCTCTCAAAAATGCAGCTGGACAATAAAACCCTCAAAAATGAATTGGATAGAATCCTGGAATTGTACAAACAACTGGAATTTGAACAGAATCTTCAAAATGATATTGACCGTTTAAACGAGCTGGCTAAAGAACAAAAAGACTTAGCAAAACAAACTGCTGATAAAAAACAGGATCAGGAATCGCTTAAACAAAAACAGGAAGCCTTAAATAAGGAAATGAAGGATTTAAAGGATGACTTAAAAAAACTAGAAGAAAAAAATCAAAGTTTAGAAAAGCCAAATCCTTTCCAAAACCCGGAGAAAGATGTACAGGAGATTCAGAAAGAACAGCAGGACAGCAAGGATGCTTTAGAAAAGAAAGATTCAAAAAGTGCCAGTCAGAAGCAACAAAAAGCTGGCGAGCAGATGGAAAAACTTTCCAAAAAAATGAACGACATGCAACAACAGGGAGAAGAACAAGAAAATAACCTGAATGCTAAAGAGTTACGCCGTTTACTGGAAAATTTATTGAATACTTCTTTCGAGCAGGAAAAAGTGATGCTTACGCTGAAGAAAATGACAGCAGCGGATCCAGCTTACACCACCAATGTTCAGAAACAACGAAATATTAAGGATAACCTGAAGACTATTGCAGATAGTTTATATGCACTAAGCAAACGTGTTCCTCAAATTGAATCAACAGTAAACGAGGAAATGAATAAGATTAATTTTAACCTCGATAAGAGTTTAGAGCGCCTGGGTGAACGAAGTACACCTGAAGCGAACCGTTACCAGCAATTTACCATGACTTCTATCAACAATTTAAGCTTGATGTTAAGCGAAGCTTTGAATCAGTTGCAGAATATGCAGAAAAACTCAAAAGGTGGAAGTGGTAAAAAGCAAAAGCAAGGTATGAAACAGCTTTCGCAGATGCAGGAACAATTAAATAAAAGCATGCAGAAAGCCAGAGAACAGATGCAAAAGTCGGGCGGAAACCAAGGCACAGTTGGTAAAGGCCAGATGAGTCAGGAATTCGGAAAAATGGCTCGACAACAACAGATAATTCGCCAGGCATTGGAAAAGATTAATCGCGAAGAAAATAAGGATGGTTCTGGTAAAATGGGTAATCTCAATGAAGCCATTAAGGAAATGAAACAAACGGAAAGCGATCTAGTTAATAAACGCCTCCAGCAAGAAACCCTGAACAGGCAAAAAGAATTGCTAACCAAGCTGTTAAATGCAGAAAAAGCAGAGCGCGATCAGGAAGAAGACTCCAAACGTGAAAGCAAAGCTGCAAAAGAGTTTCCACCTTCCTACCAAAAAATGCTGGATCAATATAAAAAGCAACAACAAAACGGAAGCGATATGTTGCAAAAACTGCCACCAAGCTTAAACTATTACTATAAAAATAAAATCGCTGAATATTTAAAATCATTGAATATGATGCAATAGATTTAGCCACAGATTCACAGCTTATTTTTATTATATTTGTTAAATGAGAACAGTAACTTTAGATATTCTAGATGATAATGCTTTAAATTTATTAAAAGATTTAGAGCTACTGAAGGTTATCCGTTTACGAAGAGATAATCAGCAGGAAAATTTGTCTTCTGAAGATTTAGTAAAAAAATATAAAGGTAGTATGGTTCCTCAAAGTAAAGATGAGGTTGATAACCAGCTAAATAATTTACGAAACGAATGGGAGTAAATTTTCTTTGGGACACCAATACTGTTATTTATTATCTGCAACAACAATTATCGCTTCCTGCTGAAAAATTTATTGATGAAATTTTATCAATTTCAAGACCAGCTATTTCTGCAATTACAGAAATAGAACTTCACTGCTGGAAATCTGCAACAGAAAACGATATTTTAGTTTTAAATAATTTTATAAATGACTCTTTTGTTTATGAATTATATAATGACGTCAAAGATAAGACAGTAGAAATCCGTAAAGAATATACCATAAAACTACCTGATGCAATCATTGCCGCCACAGCAATGGTAAATAACTTTACGCTACTCAGTAGAAATGCTAAAGATTTTAATAAAATTATAGGATTAAAATTTACAAATCCTTTTGAACTTTAGATAGAATAATCTTCATCCCCTCACTGCTACAATATTTTCTTAAATTTGCACTCTTAATAATTCAAAATGCCTGCAATTTCATTCTTTACAGAATCTATACGTTATAATTTACCACAAAAACTTAAAGTAAAAAAGTGGATTAAAGAGGCTATTGAAAAAGAAGGTTTTAAATTGCAGGAACTTAATTTCATTTTCTGTAGCGATGAATACTTACTGGGCATTAATCAGCAATATCTCAATCACGATACCTATACAGATATTATCACCTTTGATAACTCAGAGGAAGAAAAACAGATTGTAAGTGATATTTTTATCAGCATAGAACGGGTTAAAGAAAATGCAAAAACCTTTAAAACAAACGATTTTGATGAGGTTTGCCGCATCATGATTCACGGAACATTGCATTTATTGGGCTATAAAGATAAAGGTAAAGCCGCTAAAACCTTAATGACACAAAAAGAAGATGAATACCTTAGTTACAGAAGCGAATCTGGAATTATACTTTAATTAAATTTTCGCGAATGCAATGGCTTCTTTAAATGCATCGAAAATTTTCTTATTATCTCTTCGCAACAATGTTGGATTCATTTTTACCTTCACAAAGCCATCCTCTTGAGGCTGACCAAAAATAATGTTGTGTTCAGCTCTTAATCTAGCATTAAGTTTTTGAGCATCAATGGCTTTGTCTACCGCAACATTAAACTGGTTCGTACCATTTTCAAATGGAATAAATGTTAACCCTTTCAGTTGCTTCATTTGCAACATAAAATCACTTGCTTTAGTAATTACCTTGTGCATGACTTCATTAATATTGTTTAAATGATGTAATGCCATTGCTGCACTTGGCCAGTTGGTAAAAATCCCTCCTCCATGTATTTTAATCAGATGATGCATTTGATCAATAACCGCTTTATCGCCACATAATACGGCGCCACCTGTAGCGCCCAGATATTTATATAAGCACATATAAACAGTGTCAAAATAAGAAGCATATTCTTTTACAGTTGAATGGGTGAAAGCCGTAGCCATATGCAAGCGGGCACCATCTAAATGCATCTTATAGCCTTGCTCCTTACACCATGCTGAAATCCTCTTAATTTCACTCAATGGAAAAGCTTGATTAAAGGTTCTTCTGACTGGTGTTTCTATTGAAATCGCTCCGGTAGCACCAACAAAAGCTTCGTTTTCTTTATGATACTTAACAGATTCCTTCAATTCTTCTAAAGTAAAATAAGTTTTGCCTGTTGCAAGTGGAATTAATCTTTTATTAAATAAAGTTTGTGCTGCATCTGCTTCATCACGGTATACATGGCTTGTTTCCTGAACAAAAGCTTTCGTATTGCTTCCACATAAAACACTTATAGCCAATTGATTGGCCATTGTTCCAGTTGGAAGATAAACAGCCGACTCCTTCCCTGTTATATCCTTAAACTTATTTAATAGTTTTTCTAAAGTAGCACCCTCTCCGTAACTATCCCTTTCTATGGCGTTTAGTTTATTTATTTCCTGAAGTTTCTGTATAAAGTCTTCCGGACGATAAAAAATTCCATCATTGATGAAATATACTGCTTCACTATCTTTTGAAGCTTGACTGATTTCTCTACTGAATGCATTTAAAGGCATTGATGATGCAATCAATGGCAATGCAGACAGCGTAGATAATTTCAGAAAATCGCGTCGCTTAAATTCAGACATATCATTTAGATTTAGAATCTATCAATTTCTACTTTTTCTTTTGAAAATCCAATAGTCAACTAATATAATAATCAGTTAAGTCAAGCCTCTTCTTCTTACCTGTTCGTCTATTACTTAATGGCGTTCGTCGATGATTAATATATACTGGTATAATAGCGCATTTATGCCTGCAACTTTTCAGGCATGCGTTAGTCTTATTTATAGAAAACATCCTGATGATTTGAAAATACGATCCATTCATCATAAAAATATAGTTTAGTTTTAGTTAATGATAGAAGCAGCGGCGGAGCGAGTCCAGCCGCTGTTTTCGTTTATAAGATTTTATTTTCTACTAATCTTTGGTTAACCACGTATCAATATTCTGCCATTTTTAGCTGATACATAGCTACTTTGAAACATCTTTATACCCTACCAATTATTTTATCCTTACTTTTGCACTAATTTTCCTTTATAAATCCGAAATACAAAAAAATTGAGCACACTAATTGCGGCAGAAGGCTTAGGTCATGGTTATCATGATGAATGGCTATTTAAAAATTTAACCTTAGGCATTAACTCAGGTCAGCGTGTAGCGTTGGTTGGAATTAATGGTGCGGGTAAGAGTACCCTTTTAAAATTATTAGCAGAAAGGTTCCCTCCGCTAGAAGGTAAAATAGTAAAAAACAAAGCTGTTAAAATTGGCTTCTTAGATCAGGAACCTCAGTTTACAGAGGGTTATTCCATAAGTGATCATATTTTTTCATTGGAGAACAAGCAGCAACAGTTGATCAAAGAGTATGAGGAATTAATCGAAGATCCGAATCCAGATGAAAAAACATTGAATCGCTTATATGAAGAATTAAGCGAACATAATGCCTGGGAGTATGAGCATGAGATTAAGACCATTTTAAACAGAATGGGCATTACTCATCTACAACAAAAAATCGCTACACTTTCTGGCGGACAAAAGAAACGTTTGGCCTTAGCTAAATTATTAATTGAAGATCCTGAGATTTTAGTTTTAGATGAGCCAACCAACCATTTGGATATCGATACCATTGAATGGTTGGAGAAACTTTTAACTACAGGGCAGAAAACGATTTTATTAGTAACACATGATAGATACTTCCTGGACAATGTTTGCAATACTATTGTTGAACTGGATAGAGGTAAAATTTTCAATTATAATGGAAACTATGCTTACTTCTTAGAGAAGAAATCTGAAAGAGAAGCTTTAGATGCGACTGTTTTACACAAGAACCAGCAGCTATTAAAGAAAGAACTGGAGTGGATGAGACGCATGCCACAAGCTCGTGGAACGAAATCTAACGCCAGAATCAATGCTTTTTATGACTTAGAAGAGAAATCGAAGAAAAAGTCTGATAATCAGAGTATTAACTTACAAATGAAGATGTCTCGCCAAGGTGGGAAGATTATTGAGGTAGATCATATCGCAAAATCATTTGATGGAAGACCTATTATTAATGATTTCAGTTATACTTTTAAAAAAGGAGATAGAATTGGTTTAGCTGGTAAAAACGGAACAGGCAAATCAACCCTCTTAAATATTATTACGAGTCAATTAACTCCTGATACTGGAAAAGTTGATACTGGTGAAACCACCGTTTTCGGTTATTATAAACAAGGGGGGTTAACATTCGACCCAAAAGAGAGGGTAATTGATATTGTTAAATCTGATGCCGAATATATTAAGATGGCTGATGGCTCTGTCATTACGGCTTCTGCCCTATTAACGCTTTTCCTTTTCCCGCCAAAAAAACAACATGGCATGGTAGAAAAGTTAAGCGGAGGTGAAAAGAAACGTTTGAACCTAATGAAAGTGTTGATGCAAAATCCAAATTTTTTAATTCTGGATGAGCCGACAAATGATTTAGATATTGACACATTAAATGTTTTAGAAGAATTTTTAGAGAATTTTCCAGGCATCCTAATGTTAGTTTCTCATGATCGATATCTGCTAGATAAAATGAGTGACCAGTTATTTATTATGGAAGGCGAAGGCGTAGTTAAGATTTATAATGGCAATTATTCTGAATACCGTTTAAGCTTAGATCAACCAAAAGCCAAAGTAGAAGTTAAGAAAACAATTGCTCCGACCGTAGAACAAACTCCAATTAAAACTTCAAGAAAACTAAGTTTTAAAGAACAAAAAGAGCTTGATGAGAGTGAAAAAGGAATGGCTGACACAGAAAATAAAATAGCAAAATTAACCGAAGATTTATTAAAAATTGATTCTACTGATTATGTAAAGATTCAGGAAATTTCAGATGAGATTGAGAAGTTGAAATTATTATTAGATGATTATACCATGCGTTGGTTAGAACTTTCGGAATAGTTTCATACTGCTATTTTAGTAAATACAATGATAATGTTTCACGTGAAACATTCGATATTATTAAATTATAGTTTATTCAAAGAACAAATTTAAATAGCTAAATTAAAATTGTTTCACGTGGAACAATTACAAAATACAAATAAAATGTTTTCAAAGTACGATTTGATTGTTGTTGGGGCTGGGCATGCCGGCTGTGAAGCTGCTGCTGCCGCTGCCAATCTTGGATCATCTGTTTTATTAATTACAATGAACATGGGTACTATTGCCCAGATGAGTTGTAACCCGGCAATGGGTGGCGTAGCGAAAGGACAGATAGTTCGTGAGGTAGATGCTATGGGTGGTTATTCTGGAATTATTTCAGATAAATCTACCATTCAGTTTAGAATGCTTAACAAATCTAAAGGCCCTGCCATGTGGAGTCCAAGGGCACAAATAGATCGAATGCGTTTTGCAGAAGAGTGGAGATTAGCGTTAGAAAGAACACCAAATGTTGACATGTGGCAGGATAATGTGGTAGGATTATTAGTCAAAAACAATACGGTATATGGTGTTAAAACATCTTTAGGAATTGAAGTAGAAAGCAAAGCAGTTGTATTAACCAACGGTACATTTCTTAATGGTGTAATGCATATCGGTGAGAAAAAATTTGGCGGAGGTAGAACAGCAGAAAGAGCATCAACCGGAATTACAGAACAATTGGTCGAATTGGGTATGGAAGCAGGAAGAATGAAAACTGGCACCCCACCCCGTGTTGATGGAAGAAGTTTGGATTACTCTAAAATGGAAGAACAATGGGGTGATGAAAACCCAGGCAAATTTTCCTTTACAGATACTGAAGTCTCAAAAGACCAGAGGTGTTGCTGGATTACTTATACCAATAGCGAAGTTCACGAAACTTTAAAAGAAGGTTTCGAAAAATCACCCATGTTTACTGGTAGAATTAAAGGGCTAGGTCCGAGATATTGTCCATCTATTGAAGATAAAATTAATCGATTCGCCGAACGTGATAGACACCAGATTTTTGTTGAACCTGAAGGATGGAATACTTGCGAAATTTATGTAAATGGTTTTTCAACCTCACTACCAGAAGATGTTCAACAAAGAGCACTTAGGTTAATTCCCGGTTTTGAAAATGCTAAAATGTTCAGACCTGGTTATGCCATTGAATATGATTTTTTCCCACCTACCCAATTGTCTTTAACTTTAGAAACTAAATTAATTAATAACTTATTTCTAGCCGGACAGATCAACGGAACTACAGGTTATGAAGAAGCAGCATGCCAGGGTTTTATGGCAGGCATTAATGCGCACCAAAAAATTAACGATCAGCATGAACTGATCATGAAAAGATCAGATAGTTATATTGGTGTTTTGATTGACGATTTAGTAACGAAGGGAACAGAAGAGCCTTATCGAATGTTTACTTCAAGAGCAGAACATCGTTTATTACTAAGGCAGGATAATGCGGATATCCGCCTCTCTCCTATTGGCCATCAGTTGGGATTAATTTCAGATGAGCGTTTAGAGAAAGTTAATCAGAAAGTTAATGCTGCAGATGCATTGGTAAAATTTACCAGGAGCCAGGGTATAGAAATGGTTGATGCTAATCCAATGCTTGAAAACTTAGGATCTAGTCAACTTAACCAAAATGTAAAAATCCACAGTTTGGTTGGCAGGCCCCATGTAGGTTTACAAGATATTATAAAAGTTAGTAAACCGCTAGCAGAAAATACGAAGGATTTGGATAACGAAACTATTGAGCAAGCTGAGATCAAAATTAAATATGAAAGTTATTTTGAGAAAGAAAATGAAATAGTAGCCAAAATGTTGAAGATGGAAGATAAAGAAATCAAACCAGATTTCGACTATAATAAAATAGTTTCCATTTCAAAAGAAGCCCGTGAGAAATTATTTAAGATCAAACCACGTACTTTAGGTCAAGCATCCAGAATTTCGGGTGTTTCCCCATCGGATATATCAGTCTTAATGGTCTACATAAATAAGTAGTTGATAATCAGTAATTTATATAAAAAATAATAGACTTTAAATTAATTGATTTAAGCAACTAAAAATAATTTTTAATCATAATATTCAAAAATAATATTAAATCCGTTATATCGCTTAAAACATGCCAAATATAAAAGATCAATATTTGAACATTAAAAACATAATACTTATAGTGGTCATGCTATTATTGTTTGGCTGTGCAAGTATACAAACTCCACAAGGTGGTCCAAAAGATACCAAACCTCCTAAGGTTTTAAATATGACGCCTAAAGATTTAACCAAAAATTTTAATGCTAAAAAAATCGTCATTGAATTTGATGAATTTATTAAATTAAATAATGAGTTTAAAGAATTTTCTATTTCTCCTGATCAGGAACGTCCACCTATCTTAAAGGCAAGAAAAAGAATTCTCGAAGTTGAGCTACAGGACTCATTAGAGAAAAATACCACTTATACTTTGAACTTTGGAAAATCAGTGGCAGATATAAATGAAAATAATATTATCAAAAATCTATCCTACGTTTTTTCAACAGGATCACAAATTGATTCATTATCTATCAGTGGTAAAGTGAGTAATGCATTAACAGGAGTATTGGAAAAAGAGGCAGTAGTTTTTATTTTACCTGTTGAACGAGATACACTATTTGGAAAAAAACGTGCATCCATTTATACACTTACTGATAGCTCGGGAAATTATAAATTGAACAATTTACGTAAAGGTACATATAAAGTGTACGCTTTAAAAGAGAGTGAAGGTGGAGGCGATAAGATCTATCAGCAACTTTCTGATGAAGTGGGTTATATCAAAGAACCGCTGATTATTGATAAAAATATTGAAAATGTAAATCTCCAGGTATTTAAGGAACTTGCACCTGAATTTAGAATTTTAGACAGAAAACTAAATAATGATGGAAGTATATCGTTAATCTTTAATCAACAGTTAAAAGCTCCGAAAATAACGGTAATGGAACCGCCTGCAGTTGATGTAGGAAAGAAAATATTATTCAGCAAAATGAATGATACTGCTAAAATCTGGCTTACCGATTTAAGCTTTGATTCTGTTAAATTAGCTATTCAGGATCAGGGAAAAGTGCTCCAAATGGTTAATTTTAACAAGGGAAAGAAAGATAATTACACAAGGGACTTAACTTTAACAGATAATATAACCTCTGGAAAGCTTAACCCCTATCAACGATATACACTAACTTTTAATTTTCCTGTAAACAGCGCAGATCCTTCTAAAATCACCTTACTAGAAGATTCAGTTAAAAGAACAAACTTTGAACTGATTAAAGATAGTGTAGACTTTTTAAAATATTATATTAAATACAGTTGGCGCAATAAACGAACCTATGATATAAAGTTTGCACCTGGTGCCTTTACGGCTATATTTAATGCCAAAAACAAAGAAATAAATAAAAGTTTTAAATTAGAAACCATTGATAGTTATGGAACTTTAGCTTTAAATATAACTGTTCCTGATACCACAAAAAGTTATATTGTAGAATTTATTGACGAAAAGAAAAATATAATAAAGGCCTATACCATCTCTAAGAATAGTACCGTTAACTTTGCTAATTATCCGGCTGGAAAATACTTTATCCGGGTAGTTTATGATGAAAATAAAAACGGCATATGGGATACCGGAAATATAAAAGCAGGTACACAACCAGAAAAAATATGGTATTCTCCCGATGAAAAATCACTCCGGGCAAATTGGGAAAGGGTAGATAACTTAACAATTCCACCCCCTCCTAAAGAGTAATTATATATTTGTAAACCAACTGGAATACATAATATAATTATCAGGTAATTTATTTAATAAAGCCCTTTGCTCTTCAGTAATGGGCTTTATCTTTTTAGCAGGTGTTCCTGCATAAAGGTAACCACTTTCGCAAATGGTATTTTCTAAAACAACCGAACCAGCCCCTATAATGCAATACGATTCAACTACAGTATGATCCATTACAATAGCCCCCATGCCTACTAATACATGATCCTGAATGATACAACCATGCACAATGGCATTGTGCCCTACCGAAACGCGGTTACCAATATGCGTGGAAGCCTTTAAATAAGTGGCGTGAATAACAGCTCCATCCTGAATGTTTGATTCATTACCTATTGTAATCGCATTTACATCGCCTCTAATGACGGCATTAAACCAAACGGAACAATGATCACCAATCACAACATCACCTACAATGGTGGCATTTTCTGCTATGAAATTATCTTGTCCTATTATTGGATATTTATCTTTTACTGGAAGAATTAAAGGCATAGTTTAGTTTTTTGGTAATTGTAATAATAGCCTAAAGCTTTTCATTTGTACAATAAAATATATTGAATTTTATGCTTGCAAATAACTAAAAAACCAGAAACTAACAAACTAAAACACAGTATCCACTAATTCATCAGCATGGTTAGGATAATCGGTTGTAAAATGCAATCCCCTACTCTCTTTACGCTGCATGGCTGATTTAATAACGATATAGGCAGTTTGAATCACATTTCTTAATTCGCACAGTTTAACAGAAACTTTATTTCTTTTATAAAATTCTTCGGTTTCCTGATATATTAAGAATAAACGACGGTGTGCTCGTTCTAAACGAAAATCAGAACGGACAATACCAACATAATCACCCATAATTTTCTGTAACTCTCTAAGGTTATGGGTCACCAGAATATCCTCATTAATTTGCGTAACACCTTTAGAATTCCATTCTGGAATATGCTCGGGAATAACGTTATTTTTAAAATTTTCTATCGCATCCTGGAAAATGCGGTGTGCAAATACTGTAGCTTCTAATAAGGAGTTAGATGCTAACCTATTGGCTCCATGCAAACCCGTAGAAGAACACTCACCACAGGCATAAAGATTTTTAATGGATGAACGTCCGTATTCATCAACCAAAATTCCACCACACATATAATGAGAAGCTGGTGTAACTGGAATATAATCCTTAGTCATATCTATTCCAATAGACAAACACTTAGCATATATATTAGGAAAATGCTTTAAAATATCAGCCTTGTTACGCATGGTAATATCTAAATAAACAAAATCATCACCAGATTTTTTCATTTCATTATCAACCGCCCTGGCTACAATATCACGAGGTGCCAATGATTTACGTTCGTCATATTCATGCATAAATTCTTCACCATTTTTACGTCGCAATACACCACCAAAACCACGAACTGCTTCAGAAATTAAAAATGACGGATACTCTCCAGGATGGTATAAAGCAGTTGGATGGAACTGAATAAACTCCATATTCCTCACTTTTCCTTTTGCACGGTAAACCATCGCCATCCCATCTCCGGTTGCAATTACTGGATTAGTTGTCGCCGAATATACATGACCAGCACCACCAGATGCCATTACCGTAACGTTTGCCACAATCTTTTCCACATCGTTAAGCTCTGTGTTAAAGGCATATACGCCGTAACAGTTAATATCTTCAGTACGTTTATCCACAAACTCACCTAGATGATGCTGGGTAATTAATTCCAATGCAAAGTAATGTGTTAATATCTCTATGTTGGAATTGTCATGTATTTCATTTAGTAACACACGCTCTATCTCATATCCGGTGATATCTTTATAGTGCAAAACACGATGTTCGGAGTGACCACCCTCTTTAGCTAAATCGTAAAAACCAGAGTTGTCTTTATCGAAGTTTATCCCATAGTCAATAATCTCCTGAATGCGCTGAGGTCCCTCTTTTACAACGATTTCAACAATTTTTTCATCACATAAACCATCACCAGCAATGAGTGTATCCTGGATATGTTTATCAAAAGAATCACCTTTATCTACCACTACAGCTACCCCACCCTGAGCGTATTTTGTATTAGATTCATCCTCATTTGATTTAGTTATAATTAAAACCTTACCAAATTTTGCTGCTTTAAGTGCAAAACTTAAACCCGCTATACCTGAACCAATTACCAGAAAATCTACTTTTCTCATTTAAAAAACATTTACTTTATCAACGATGTTGATAACTATAGAACAACTGTTAGCTTTATGTATAAATAATGCTAACAAATAAATTTGAATGTTTAAAGCTACTCTAAAAAGACAATTTGCCACAATCTTTTGCCCAATTTTTAAGCACATTTACCGAAGTAATTAACTTTCTCACACTTTTAAACAATTAACATTCCAATATTGATAACATTTAAGTTGTTTTTCGATAGTGCTGAAAATCAATCTCATCATATTATAAAAATGTAATCTAAATGTTAGTAAACGATTAACAACTTACATTAACGAATGAATTTTCTAAACTTGCTAACAATACTAACACACTAATAAACAAACAAGATTTATTTATTTAAAATAACTTATTAATTATTGAGACGTGGAAAGCTTTATCTTTGACCAACGTCAAAATTCAAAAAAGGAAAATTTAAAAATGAGCATAGATGTCTTAGAAGAAATCAACAAAAAAGGTTTTGTAGAAGAAGAAATTGATCCTACGCTAGATCTTTTTGCTGAAATTGAAAAATTGAAGAAAGAGAAAAATGCAATTATATTAGCACATTATTATCAAGAACCTGATATACAGGATATTGCAGATTATATTGGCGATAGTTTGGGTTTATCTCAAGAGGCTGCTAAAACAGATGCAGAAGTGATTGTTTTTGCTGGAGTACATTTTATGGCCGAAACTGCCAAAATATTATCTCCATCGAAAAAGGTTTTATTGCCAGATGTTAAAGCAGGCTGCTCACTGGCTGACAGCTGCCCACCCCATTTGTTTAAGAAATTTAAGGAAAAATATCCTGATCATTTAGTGATAACCTACGTAAATTGTACAGCAGAATTAAAGGCACTTAGTGATATTGTTTGTACCTCTACCAATGCCGTTCAGATTGTAGAAAGTTTACCAAAAGATCAGAAAATAATCTTCGGTCCGGATAGAAATTTAGGTGCTTATGTAGCTAAAAAAACAGGAAGAGATTTAGTGCTTTGGAATGGCGCTTGTATGGTGCATGAAATTTTCTCTCAGGAAAAAATTACCAAACTAAAAGAACGCCATCCAAATGCAAAATTTATTGCCCATCCAGAGTGTGAAGAGCCTGTTTTAAGAATGGCAGATTATATTGGTTCTACAACCGGACTTTTAAAATATGCCATTGCTAATCCGGCAACAGAATTTATTGTTGCTACAGAAAGTGGCATTATTCACCAGATGGAAAAAGCTTGTCCGGATAAAACATTTATTCCGGCGCCACCTAATAACAGTTGTGCTTGTAATGATTGCCCATACATGAAGCGAAATACCTTAGAGAAACTGTACTTATGTTTAAAAAATGGTTCGCCTGAAGTGACTGTTCCAGAACATATTATAGAAAAAGCACGTAAACCGATTCAAAGAATGTTGGATATTTCAGCAGAATTGGGATTATAGTGATCAAACCTTACAGGTTTTTAAAACCTGCAAGGTTTACTAAATTTAATAATGAAAGTAAACCACATTCTTAAAAATTATGCAGACCTTTTATGGCTTTTAGCAGGAATAACTGCAGGGAGCATTGTAGGTTTGATTTTTGGAAAACAAGTTGAAAGTATTAAACCACTTGGTGATATTTTTTTAAACTTATTGTTTACTGCTGTTATTCCATTGGTATTTTTTGCCGTTTCATCAGCCATTGCTAATATTGATCGTACCAAGAAACTAGGTAGGTTATTAACCATTATGGTATTGGTTTTTCTTTCAACCATATTGATTTCTGCAATAGTAACCCTGGTAGCAACAAGGCTTTTTCCCATTCATCAGGCCTTGGGTAATAACCCACTACCTGCTGAAACGGAGAAGATTCAATCCTTTGGAGAACAAATGACTCAATTGTTAACCGTTGGTGAATTTTTTGAAATTGGAAGCAGGAAGAACATGCTTGCAATGATCATATTTTCTGTATTAGTGGGATTCTCTACTTTATATTCTGGTAAAGATGGAGAAGGATTTAAAAATTTCCTGGTTTCAGGGAATGAAGTGATGAAGAAACTGATTATCCTGATTATGAAACTAGGTCCAATCGGTTTAGGGGCCTATTTTGCCTATCAGGTGGGAGTTTTTGGACCTCAGCTTTTTGGAACTTATGCTAAGGCTTTGGGTTTATATTTTGGTGTTGGTGCATTTTATTTTATCGTATTTTTTACTTTATATGCTTTTATAGCCGGCGGCTTTAAGGCGATAAAAATATTCTGGAGAAATAATATTGTACCCTCATTAACCTCAATTGGTACTTGTAGTAGCATTGCCACTATTCCGGCAAATTTAGAAGGCACACTTAGAATGGGCGTTCCGGCTTATATTGCCAATGTGACAATTCCACTCGGTTCAACCTTACATAAGGATGGTTCAAGCATCAGTTCAATTATAAAAATAGCGGTTGTTTTTGCTATTTTTGGTAAAGATTTGGTGCATGTTGATACGATCATTTTAGCATTGGGCATTACCGTTTTAGTCAGTATTGTAGAAGGTGGAATTCCAAATGGAGGCTATATTGGTGAGTTATTAATGATTTCTGCTTATCAATTACCACCTGAAGCACTTCCACCAGCAATGATTATTGGTACTTTGGTAGATCCAATGGCTACATTATTAAATGCTACCGGCGATAATGTTGCAGCCATGTTAATTGCCAGGTTTACGGAGGGTAAGAATTGGATGAATGATGTGTCATCCTGACGAAGGAAGGATCTGCAAACGATGAAATACTGGCTTTGCGCATTTAAAGATTCTTCGCTGCGCTCAGAATGACAGCAGTTTTTGAAAATAAATTAAGGGCCTGCCCCTTTAGAAATATATAATTGTAAATTAAAGCCCCTTTAGGGGTTTCGTAGATATGTTTGAGAATAAAGAGCGTACAGATATTAATGAATTAGGTGAATTTGGTTTGATCAAACACCTGACTACAAATTTTAAAATCAGAAATGACTATTCCGTAAAAGGTGTTGGTGATGATGCTGCAGTTTTAGATGCAAAAGGGAAACAAACCTTAGTTTCTACCGATTTACTTTTAGAAGGAATCCATTTTGATTTGGCTTATGTGCCTTTAATGCATTTAGGCTATAAAGCTGTTCAGGTAAACCTGAGTGATATTTATGCGATGAATGGAAAAGCCAGTCAGATTACAGTTTCACTGGGCTTATCCAGCAAATTTCCATTGGAAGCTGTAGAGGAAATTTATAAAGGAATTGAGCTTGCCTGCAATAAGTTTAATATTGATTTAATTGGTGGAGACACTTCTGCCAGTAAGCAAGGCCTGGTGATTAGTATTACGAGTATTGGTTATGCTGATGCAGATAAAGTGACTTACAGAAACGGTGCACAGGAAAATGATTTGCTTTGCGTTTCAGGCGATTTGGGTGGTGCTTACGTGGGTCTTCAAATTCTTGAAAGAGAAAAATTGATTTACCTGGAAAACCCACAAATTCAGCCGGATTTGGAAGGAAAGGATTACATTATTGAGAGACAATTGAAACCTGAAGCAAGGATGGATATTGTAGCATTATTGGAAGATATGGATATAAAACCCACTTCAATGATCGATGTTTCTGATGGCTTAGCTTCAGAAATTTTGCACCTGGCTACAGAAAGTGATAAAGGAATTACGATCTATGAAGATAAAATTCCGCTAGATCCAATGACTTATGAAACAGCTCGCGAATTGGGAATTGATCCAACGGTTTGTGCTTTAAGTGGTGGCGAAGATTATGAATTGTTATTTACCATTAGCCAGGAAGATTATAAAAAATTAAAGCATGATGTAGATATCACGGTGATTGGTCATGTAACAGATAAAAATTCAGGATGCAAAATGGTTTCAAAATCAAATAATGTACATGAGTTGAAAGCGCAAGGCTGGAATGCTTTTAATAAGTAAATAGTCTTTTACCATTGAGAAGGAGCTCCATGCTTTTAGCATAGTCATCGAATGACTAAGATATTTTTTAAATAGCTACTAAACGTTATAAGCCGAATGATTAGAGAAGAAGAGAAATTGGATAATCCAGTTTGGTTTTCATTGACCGAAACACACCAAAAATTTGCGCTCGAATACGGAAATATAAAGTTTTATCATCCAGATTATTGTCCTTTTGGAGCTTTAATAAATAAAGAAAATATTTCTGATGGTATAGAAAAATATGCAAATGAAACGGGAAACTTTTATGTTGTGGGAAAGAAACCAATTTTCAGTGAAGATTTAAAATTGAATAAAGAGTTGATTTGCAATCAAATGGTATTATTAGATAAAATTCAAATAGATTTAAAAGAAGCCATTATTCAACTTAATACAGACAAAAAAGATGATTTAATAGAACTGGTTAACCAAGTGCAGCCTGGTTACTTCAAAGAAAAAACACCCTTGCTTGGAAATTATTATGGTATATATAAAGATAATAAGTTGGTTGCCGTTACAGGTGAGCGAATGAAGATGAACGCTTATAGCGAAATAAGCGCTGTGGTTACTCACCCTGATTTTACAGGAAGGGGATTTGCTAAACAACTTATTGCATTTACTGCAAACGCGATTCTTGTAGAAGATAAAGTTCCATATTTACACGTTGCTGAAACAAATATTGGAGCTATAAAATTATATGAGAAGCTTGGTTTTACAACCCGTAGAAAAATAAGTTTTTGGAACTTAGTGAAGAATTTAAACTTAGCATAATAAATATTAAATGTTATTCCTATTGGTTGGTGTCTCACCAGCCGAAACTAATTCTCACTATCTAAATATTTAATATCAATTTGTTTAGTTGCTTTGGCACCAAGCTTTTTAATTTTTTCTGAAGTATTCACTAAATTTCCTGAACCGTCAGAAAGTTTATTGATCGCCTTGTCATAAGCATCCTGACCATTTTTGATGTGTTTACCAATGTTTTCCAAATCATTCACAAAACCAACAAACTTATCATACATGGTGCCGCTTAAACGGGCAATCTCCATCACATTTCGATTCTGTCTTTCCTGCTTCCAGATGCTGGCAATGGTGCGTAAGGTAGCCAGTAATGTAGATGGACTCACAATAACCACTCGTCTACCCCATGCAAAATTGAATAATTCAGCATCTTTTTGAACGGCAATACTAAAAGATGATTCAATTGGAACAAATAGCAATACAAAGTCAGGAGAATTGATTTTGTATAAATCCTGATAATTTTTGGAAGATAATTCCTGAATATGATTCTTAATAGAAACCAGATGCGCTTTTACATAGCCTTCACGGGCCTCATCCGTATCTGCAGATACGGAACGTTCATATGCTACTAAACTCACCTTAGCATCAATAATAAGATGTTTGTCGTCAGGAAGGTCAATAACTACATCGGGTTGGTAACGACCGCCTTCGGCGGATACATGTGATGCCTGGATGCGATATTCCTGATCGCGTACTAAACCAGATCGTTCCAATACCTTTTCTAAAATAACTTCACCCCAGTTGCCTTGCCTTTTATTATCGCCTTTAAGTGCTTTAGTTAAGTTATTGGCATCTTCCTGAATCAGCTTACTTTGAATCTGCAATTCAGATATTACACCTTTCAGGATGTTCCGCTCGTCAGATTCAGCTTTATAAACCTTTTCTACTTTATCTTCAAAAGCCTTGATATTTTCTTTTAGCGGATTGAGAATTAAATCTAAATTGGTCTTATTTTGCTCCACAAACCTGCTTGATTTCTCTTCCAGAATTTTATTAGCAATCAGCTCGAAATCTTTATTTAATTTTTGCTGAGATTGTTCATAGCTTATTTTCTGTTCTGCCAATTTTTCTTTTTCTGCAATGTAAAAAGATCGGGTACTTTCTAGCTCCCTATTGGCATCAGCCAATCGATCGCGTTCAATTTGCAATTCATCAATTAATCGCTGTTGTTCCTGTTTCAACAAGTCAGTGATGTGTTCCTTTTCTAAACTGATATTAGAAACCCGTTCCTCAGCTTTAGCTAATGTGATTTTTAAAACCTCATTTTCAGACTTTATTTTTTCATAATCTTCAACGGAGATTAATGGTATGGATGATTGTGGTTTTTTTAAGAAAAGGGCAATTAAAACGATTAAAATAACGATAAGAAGGGCAATGGCAGCGTATTCCATAATGATAAAAATTTTAGTAAAAATCGATATTAAAAATAGCTTTACCAAAATATTTCGCTAGAATGTTTAGACACCTTGTACGAATAATCATCATTGCGAAGCCAATTTTCATTGGATGAAGCAATCTATTTATGAGGGATTCCTACGCTCAATAATGGTACTTCTTGATTCGCAGATTATTTTTACGATATCCTGTTAAAATATAAGATTTAAATAATACGTTCAAGAGAACCAAACTTTATCAAGATCCTTTTTCTAAGCTTATACAATATATAACTGAAGTTTTGACTTAATAAAAATCAGATTAAATCTGCGAATCTGCGGCCAAATTTCTTATCATTGAGCTTAAATATTACAGATGAAAAAATTAACAATTCTCATATCCTGTCCTGATCAAGTAGGTTTAGTAACCAATATTACCCGAGTATTGGCATCTCACCAACTTAACATTGTCGCCATGCGTGAGTTTGTTAATGAAGAAAACAAAGCTTTTTTTACGCGTATTGCCTGTACGGGTGATTTTGAAGAAACCGAAAAGTTAAAGGTGAAACTGTTGGAAAATCTTCCAAATGCAGCCGATGTAAATTTAATTACAGAGCAGGAAAAAAAAGTTGCTGTTTTAGTGACTAAAGAATATCATTGCCTATCTGAAATTCTAATAAAAAACCAATTTAAAACCCTGGGTGCAAATGTTCAATGTGTTATTGGTAATTATGAAACACTCAGGAACTTCACTGAAAAGCTAGGCATTCCTTATTTTCATGTCTCTCATGAGCATAAAGACAAAGAGCAATTTGAATCTGAGATAAAGGAAATTATCAATCAATTTGACATCGATTATTTAGTGCTGGCAAAATTCATGCGTATACTATCTGCAGATTTTGTAAAAGATTATGCGGGAAAAATAATTAATATTCATCATTCTTTTCTACCCGCATTTATTGGTGCAAATCCATACAGGCAGGCTTTTGAACGCGGTGTAAAAATTATTGGTGCAACAGCTCATTTTGTGACCAATAACCTTGATGAAGGACCGATTATCACACAGCATACTACTCATATAGATCATAATTTTGGTGTAAAGGAAATGGTTCGTGCTGGAAAAGAAATCGAGAAAAAAGTTCTTCTTGATGCTTTAGAATTAATTTTTGAGGATAGAGTTTTTGTGAGTGGAAATAAAACAATTGTTTTTAAATAGATTTTAAAAGATTCTTCAATTGGCTGATATCACTGTCTTTGCCTTATTTTAATGTTCAATTTTTGATACACCAATTTTCATTAGCCGATGGGCTAAAACATGATATACTTTACAATTAATTAGACATTTGTCATCAATTTCATTTCGTTGGAATTCTACCATTTTACAATAAGCTGTTTCAGTGGTGTTTTCACATCACTTCAAAGGTTTTGAAGTAAATAAATTTTATAGTATAATAAGTAAAAATACCTTCTTTAATAAGGATAAAGCCCATTTTATAAGATAGCTAATCTGAAAACCTTCATTTTAACAGATTTCATTAGGTTTTAAAAATCTAAATTATATATGAATTAGAGCGTTCTATATTCATGATGTTCAGTTCAAATTAATCCTCATAAAACGCATAAAAAGTGCTTCATACGGCATTAAAATAAGATTTTAGCATACCGCTATCTCATTAGTATTTATGCTATTAAATAAATGGGGAACGCTTTTTGATATAAGCTAAACGAAAAACATACATAAGAAAATGGGAGTTTATTTAATATTAATCATCCCGGTATTATTGCTGAGCATGTTTGTACAATGGCGATTTAGAAATAAATTTTCTCAATATGCCGAAATGCAAATTAGCTCTGGTTTATCGGGCAAAGAGGTAGCAGAAAGAATGCTGCATGATAATGGAATTTACGATGTGAAAGTGATGAGTACCGAAGGACAATTAACGGATCATTATAATCCATCAGATAGAACAGTAAATTTAAGTACAGATGTATATTACAGCCGAAGTGTTGCAGCAGCGGCCGTAGCTGCACATGAATGTGGACATGCGGTGCAGCATGCAAAATCATACTCATGGCTTAACTTAAGAAGTACTATGGTACCTTTGGTTAGCATTTCTTCTAATTTGCTGCAGTGGGTTTTACTGATTGGTGTAATGTTATTAGTTGTGAATGTTACGCCAATTGTTTTGGCTATCGCTGTTTTGGGCCTGGCTTTAGTTACTGTATTTAGTATTATAACCTTACCGGTAGAATTTGATGCAAGTAACCGAGCATTGACTTGGTTAAAAAACAATCAAGGGGTAATGCAAACAGAGGAAGAAAACAGACAAGCTAAAGATGCACTTTGGTGGGCAGCTATGACCTATGTTGTTGCAGCCGTTGGTGCGCTGGCAAATCTACTCTATTATGCATCTATGTTATTTGGGAGAAGCAGAGATTAGATTAATTGATTATAAAATAATAAGTGGCTGGGATAATTCCTGGCCATTTTTATTTAAGCAATAGATGATTTATAATCACTATTTGGTATAAGAATTATAAGTAAGTGAAAATAATTAATTCAATTTATAAGGCGCAACTAATTGAAATTCGGGAATATCAACTTCAAATTCTGAACCATCTACATCACGCTTCATCAGATAAGTACCTTTCATGCTACCCATTTCAGTCTTTAAATTACATCCTGAAACATATACGTGAGTTTCACCTGGTTGAATCACTGGTTGCAAACCAACAACCCCTTCCCCTTCAACCTTTCTACGGCTACTGTTGGAATCAAAAATAAACCATTGTCGGCGAAGTAATTGAACAGCATAATCAGAAAGATTTGCAATTTCTACCCGGTATGCAAACATAAAATGTTCATTCGCCGGATTTGAGTATTCTGGTTGATAAATTGTTTCTACTGAAACTTTAACTCCATCTGTGATTGCTGTAACCATGATAATATTGCTGTATAAAATACTTTTCAAAAATCAAGCCAGTACTTTGGTTGCGTCATAGCTGGCAAATTTTTCTGCCACTTCTTCTAAAATACTATAAATGTTGTTGATATCTGGCTCTGCCACCAAACGCATGCGGTAAGGTTTAAAATCTGGCAAGCCTTTAAAATAATTTGCGTAATGCCTGCGCATTTCAAAGATTCCTGTTTTAGGCCCTTTCCATTCCAGAGATTTATCAAGGTGCGTTCTGCAAACTTCTATTCGCTCTTCAATGGTTGGTCCTGGTAAATGAGTTCCGGTGTTAAAGAAATGCTTAACCTCTCTAAAAATCCATGGGTAACCAATAGCAGCTCTGCCGATCATAATTCCATCTACTTCATATTCCATGCGCCAGTTAGCAGCCTTTTCAGGGCTATCTACATCGCCGTTACCAAAAATAGGAATTTTAATTCTTGGATTGCGTTTAATTTCCCTGATCAATGACCAATCTGCTTCTCCTTTATAGAGTTGTGCTCTTGTTCTGCCATGAATGGTTAAAGCTTGAATACCAACGTCCTGAAGTCGTTCCGCCACTTCATAAACATTTTTACTATTATCATCCCAGCCTAAACGTGTTTTTACGGTAACCGGTAAATGTGAAGCTTTAACTACAGCTTCAGTCATTTTAACCATTTTATCAATATCGCGAAGCAGACTGGAACCTGCGCCTTTGCATACCACATTTTTAACCGGGCAGCCATAATTAATATCAACCAGATCTGGCCCTGCAGCTGATGCAATTTCAGAAGCTTCACGCATGTGATCAATGTCACCTCCAAAAATCTGGATGCCTATCGGCCTTTCATACTCAAAAATGTCTAATTTCTGCCTGCTTTTTGCTGCATCACGAATTAAGCCTTCGGAAGAAATAAATTCGGTGTACATCAAATCTGCACCATTCTTTTTACATACATAACGAAATGGTGGGTCACTTACATCCTCCATCGGAGCAAGCAATAATGGGAATTCACCTAAATCTATATTTCCTATCTTAACAGACATTTTCTATCTTCAACGATTAATAATACATACAAAAGTACAAATAATGAATTTTGTAACACCTAATAAGGAAGAAATCAATCCCTTTTTACAATTACTTTTACTTCTATTTTACGGAATTGCTGGCGGACTGGTTTTTGCATTAATTGGATTAGTGATTGCTTTCTTAATGTATGGTACAAATTTGATTAGTAATGTAGATGCGCTTTTAGCGGGTGAACCCTCATATATCAATGGGTTGAAAGTCATGCAAATCTTTTCTTCAATTGGAACGTTCATTGTGCCGGGAATTGCTTTGGCTTTAACTGAGAAACAAAAGGTGACTATATTTTATGGACTTAGTAAACCGAAATTTCCGTTAATTACTTTAGTTTTCCTAATTATGATCGCCAGTATGCCATTGATGGAATGGACAGCGATCTGGAACCAAAAGATGATCTTGCCTGAATTTTTAAAAGGAATTGAGCAATGGATGAAGGAAAAAGAAGACGCTGCAATGGAAACCACGATCAAACTGCTAACCATGCATAATAACTTTGATTTCCTGGTTAATCTGGTGATGATTGCAGTGTTGCCTGCAGTTGGAGAAGAACTTATGTTTCGTGGAGGTGTACAACGATCGTTAAACAGGGCTTTTAATAATCCGCATTTAGCGATATGGCTTTCTGCAATCATTTTCAGCGCAATACATCTTCAGTTTTATGGGTTTATCCCTCGGATGCTTTTGGGTGCAGGATTTGGTTATTTATATTATTTTAGTGGAAGCCTTTGGTATGCCATATTAGCACATTTTATTAATAATGCTTATGCCGTGTGCGCAGCATTTTATATGCAAAAACACAATATGCCATTAAATAAAGCAGATGAGCCTATTGGATTTCCCTGGTATGGTTATTTAATTAGTGCGATAATTACCATAGCTTTGTTTAACTTTTTTAAAAACAAAGCAGAACGTGAGCGAAAACTGGATTAAGGTTTATACAACTTCCGATGCATTTGCAGCAGAGGTATTGAAGCAAGGATTAACTGAGGCTGGTATTCCGGCAGTTACCATAAATAAGCAATTATCTGCCTATCATTTAGGTGAAATCCATGTATTGGTAACCAAAGGCGATTTCAATAAGGCCATTGAATACCTGGTTCAGAACGAAATTGAATAACAGCACATCTACATCCTTCATCACCAAAATTAATTTTTCCGCATGAAAACAAGGGCGATAACGGCTTTCTTTTTTACCATTGTAATGTTAGGCTCTATCTTTTTAGGGAGTTATACTTTTACTATTTTTTATTTAGTATTAAGCATTTTATCACTCTTTGAGTTTTATAAGCTGATTAAAAATTCTGGTATTCGGCCTCACCGTAATATTGGTCTAATTGCCGGGGCTTTAATATTTTTGATGGCAGCAGGTTTGCACTATCTTAAATATGATGTTAAATACCTTTTACTCTGTATTCCACTAATTTTTTCTGTTTTTATCTCAGAACTTTATAAAAAGAATAAAATTCCTTTTGCAAATATCTCTTACACTTTTGTAGGGTTTGTATATGTAACCATTCCTTTTTGTTTTTTCCACGCTTTAGGGTTCTTAAAAAACTGGAGTGAATACAATTTTCATTTTCCGCTTGCTTTTTTACTGATGCTTTGGGCCAATGATACGGGAGCCTATCTTTTTGGTGTAAAATATGGTAAGCGCAAATTATTTGAGCGTCATTCTCCAAAGAAAAGCTGGGAAGGTTTTTTTGGCGGGATGTTTACCAGCGTTTTAGTGGCATACGGATTGTCATTTTTATTTATTGAAAGTCCATCATGGGTTTGGGCTGGAATGGCCATATTAATAGCCAGCTTTGGCACACTTGGAGACTTGGTAGAATCTATGCTGAAGCGTAGTTTAGATACTAAAGATAGTGGTGGATTATTGCCGGGTCATGGTGGCTTGTTAGATCGTTTTGACGGGTTATTGTTAGCCGCTCCGGTGGTATATGCTTATTTGTATCTGATTTTGTATTAAACCATTTAAGTAAAATATAAGGTTTGTAGTTTTTATAGCATAGATTTTACTTTAGCGCTTATATGAAACTTATTTTCTTATGTAGTAAAAGTATTTATTGCTAATATTATTACTGTATGAGCCATTTAAGTAAAATATAAGGTTGGTAATTTTTATAGCATAGATTTTACTTTAGCGCTTATGTGGAACTTATATTCTTATGTGGTAAAAGTATTTATTTGCTAATATTATTACCATATAAGCCATTTAAGGAAAATATAAGGTTTGTATTTTTTATAGCATAGATCTTACTTTAGGTCTTATGTGGAACTTATATTTCTTATATGGTAAAAAACATTTATGCTACTAAATTACCATATAAGCCGTTTAAATAGAATATAAGATTTTGGTTTTCATAATAGAGTATACTACTTAATACTTATATTTCTTAAGTGGTAAAGAAAGCTTTATTTAATAACCTGAACTGGTTTTTTATTTTCATCAATAGCCACAAAAGTAAAATCGCCATGTACGGCTAACTCTCTCCCTCTGGCATACATTTGCTCAATGTAAATTTCTACATTAACCTTTAAACTGGTATTACCTACATGATTTACTTTCCCTACCAACTCAATAATAGTTCCTGCAGGAATAGGTTTCTTAAAGTCGATTCTGTCGCTGCTTACGGTAACCATAATTTGTCTGCTGAAGCGTGTAGCTGTGATAAATGCCACTTCATCCATCAAATGCATGGCAGTACCGCCAAAAAGGGTATCATAATGGTTTGTAGTATTTGGAAATACGGCTTTAAAAATGCTTGTTGTTGAGTTTTTAATTCTTTCTTCGAGGGTCATACCAAAATTTATATAAATGTAGCCACGGAAACATAGCATAACACGAAACTTATTTCTGTATAAGATTAATGCTAATCGTGGATCCGTGGCAAAAATATTAATTAATTTGCGCCTCTTGAGTTAAAACAGCTTCATTTTTACGCATTTCTTTTGCCGCTTCCACCATTTCGATCAAGGCTTTTTTGGTTTCATCCCATCCACGGGTTTTTAATCCACAATCTGGATTTACCCAAAGTTGATCTCCAGGAATAACAGCCTTCGCTTTTTTAAGCAAATGAACCATTTCTTCTCTTTTAGGTACACGTGGTGAGTGAATATCATATACCCCAGGACCAATCTCATTTGGATACTTAAAGTCTGCAAAAGCATCCAAAAGCTCCATTTGAGATCTTGATGTTTCAATGGTAATTACGTCAGCATCCATATCCGCAATGTTTTGAATAATGTCATTAAATTCAGAGTAGCACATGTGCGTGTGAATTTGTGTTTCATCTTCAACCCCACTTGCAGAAATTTTGAAAGCATTTACAGCCCAGTTCAAATAAGTCTGCCAGTCTTTCTTCCTTAAAGGTAAACCTTCCCTGATAGCCGGCTCATCAATCTGAATAATTTTAATTCCCGCATTTTCCAGGTCGACAACCTCATCCCTGATGGCCAATGCAATTTGTGTACAAGTTTCTGATCGTGGCTGATCATTACGCACAAAAGACCATTGTAAAATAGTTACTGGTCCGGTTAACATCCCTTTCATATATTTAGAGGTTAGAGATTGTGCATACGATGTCCATTTCACTGTCATAGGCTCCGGACGTGAAATATCACCATAAATGATGGGTGGTTTTACGCAACGAGAGCCATAGCTTTGTACCCAGCCATTTTTCGAAAAGGCAAAACCTTCCAGCTGCTCGCCAAAATATTCAACCATATCATTGCGTTCAAATTCACCGTGCACCAGAACATCAAGATCTATTTCCTCCTGCCATTTTACAGCTTTGGCTGTCTCTTCAGCAATAAGCGTATTGTATTCATCTTCCGTAAAAGTTCCATTTTTAAACTTAGCTCTCCAGCTTCTTACTTCTGCTGTTTGCGGAAATGAACCAATTGTTGTAGTGGAATATTTTGGTAAATTAAGTTGTCGCTGTTTAATTTTTCTCAGAGAGAAAGGACTTTTACGTTCAGAATCTTCGGCCTTTAAATTGGCAACGCGTTCTTTTACTAATGTATTGTGAATTGATGTTGATGTTTTTCTGTTATTTAAAGCCTTTTTGTTTTCTTCCAGTTTTTGCAGAGTAGATGCAGGGCCTTCATTAGTAATTAATCTTTTGAGGATAACAATTTCAGCTATTTTTTGTTTTGCGAAGGCAAGCCATTGCTTTACCTCAGCAGTCAGATTTTCTTCATTGGTTTCATTTTCTAAGTTAACAGGTGAATGGATTAAAGAGCAAGATGGTGCAATCCAAACCCGGTCTATACCTAGCTTTTCTACAGCCTGATCAATCGTAGCGATGGAATGTTCGAAATCATTTTTCCAGATGTTTCTGCCATCTACAATACCCAAAGAAAGTATGGTATTTTCTTTAAGCTGAGCCAGTACATCAGCTAACTGATTTTCGGCCCTTACCAAATCAATGTGTAAAACATTTACCGGAAGTGATGTGGTTAATGCCAGATTATTACCAAGGCCTTCGAAATATGTTGCAAGAACCAGTTTGATTCTTGGAAAGGCTTTTCGAATTTCCTTATAGGCATATTCATAAGCTTTTTGCTCTTTTTCTGATAAGTCTAAAGTCAGAAATGGTTCATCAAATTGTACATATTCAACGCCTAAAGCATCTAAACGAGTTAAAATTTCGAGATAAACAGGAAGCAGATTTTTGATTAGATCAATCTTTTCGAAACCACTCTCCTTTTCTTTCCCAAGTAAAAGATAAGTTATCGGACCAATTAGTACGGGCTTTGTGATAATACCCAGTTGTTTGGCTTCATAAAACTCATCTATTATTTTAGTAGAGAAAAGTTTGAAAGGCTGATCTTTATGAAATTCAGGAACAATATAATGGTAATTGGTATCGAACCATTTGGTCATTTCCATAGCAACAACGTCTAGTCCATCTTTCTGATAACCCCTGGCCATGGCAAAATACAGATCCAGTTCAGTGTTTCCCTTTTTCAAAATCACTTCGTTATACCTTTTCGGAATGGCACCAAAAGTTAACGAATGATCTAGCACATGATCATAGAAAGAGAAATCATTCGAAGGAATGAGGTCAATTCCGGTTTCCTGCTGAAGTTTCCAGTTTTCGTGGCGAATGTTTTTTCCCACCTGAAGTACATTTTTGTAGCCTGTTTTATCTGCCCAGTAATTTTCGCAGATTTTCTTTAATTCCCGGTGACTACCTATTCGCGGATAGCCAAGATTTTGCGTTAGCATTTCTTTTAAAGATTAAGTAAATAAATCGTTTAAAAGCTCTCAAGCGATATTCTATAATGATTTCTGTAAAAAATAAAAAGGAAAGGCAGGGGCATACAAAACCCACTCATCAGCCATAAGCTTAAAGCGAATTTAATAAAACGGTTAATTTTATTGTGAACCTATCAGACCTGACCTGTTGCTTTTTTACGCGAAAGCACCGTCAATTCGATATATGGCAGGTCTCCTGACTTATTCCCGATTTTATCGCCTTCCCATCCCGAATAAACAGAACAGTGGCCTTATTGATAAAACCGTTGTCTTTAATTTAAAAAGACAGAATTTACAGTTGCGCGACAGCTCGTGATTTACACACGATTCCCTTTTAATTTACAGCTAAGTAAAACCTATATCGGTTGATGAAAAATAAAGTTAAGAACTTACATCAAAAGCAAATGTATCGATTAACAAGCAGTAATTGTAACGGTTGGCAAATTTTGTTCTGTTTTCATTAAAAAAATATTAATAAACCAGGCAAATATTTGGCGCTTGGTGTCGTGTAACAAATTTACATCAAGCAATTTTCTCACTCGTTTCTCTATTATATTTGATTATCCAAAAACAATCCCGACTATGATAAAAAACTACTTAAAGAAGTTTTCTTTTGCTTTTTTAATGATCACTTCTGCTGTGGTTAATGCACAAGAAATTCCCTCTCCCAAATCACATTTTGGCTTTAATATTGGCGATAATTATCAGCTTGCTACTTATACACAAACCGAGGCTTACTTTAAAAAACTGGCTGAAACATCTAAGCGTGTTAAACTGGTGGATATAGGTAAAACAGAGGAAGGAAGAAGCCAGTATATGCTGATCGTATCTTCGCCAGAAAACCTTCAAAAGCTAGAGCGTTATAAAGAAATTTCGCAACAGCTTGCCCATGCAGAAATTACACCTCAACAGGCAAAAGCCCTTTCTCAGGAAGGAAAAGCAGTGGTTTGGATTGATGGCGGTTTGCATGCAACTGAAACAGTTGGTGCACATCAACTTATTCAAACAGCGTATGAATTTGCTTCTAAAACAGATCCTGAAACCACTAAAATTCTGGAAAATGTAATTATTTTATTTACCCATGCCAATCCCGACGGACAGGAATTAGTGAGTAATTGGTATATGCGTGAAAAGGATTCGACAAAGAGAGCATTATCTGGCTTACCAGTTCTTTATGAAAAATATGCCGGCCACGATAATAACCGGGATTTCTTTATGCTGAATTTAAAGGAAAGCCAAAATATTGGTAGACAGCTTTTTGTAGAATGGATTCCGCAGATTATGTATAACCATCATCAGGCTGGCCCTGCCGGAACTGTTGTAGCTGGGCCACCCTATCGCGATCCTTTCAATTATGTTTTCGATGCCACGCTCTTAACTAGTTTAGATGCGGTTGGGGCGGCCATGCATACCAGATTAAATGTAGAAGGAAAACCTGGTTATACACAACGTGGAGGTTCAGTGTTTTCAACCTGGTACAACGGAGGATTAAGAACAACCACTTATTTTCATAACATGGTTGGTTTACTAACTGAGATTGTTGGTAGCCCCACACCATCAGAAATTCCATTAGTGCCTTCCCGGTTGTTACCAAACAGTGATTCGCCTAACCCTGTTACTCCCCGGAAATGGTATTTTAAAAACTCCATTGACTATTCTGTTTCTCTAAACTATGCCGTATTAAATTATGCGCAGCGACATGCAGATGAATTGCTTTATAATATTTATCAAATGGGCAGAAATTCAATTGAAAAAGGTAAGAAGGATACCTGGTCTTTTTCTCCAAAAAAGATTGAAGCCATTAATGCGGCAGCAAAAAAAGGTGGATCGAATGCTGCAGATGGCGGTGATTATGATTTCGGCTCCAGACAAATGATGAGTGTGAAATATTTTGATACCGTAATGAAGGCACCTGCAAACAGAGATGCCAGAGGCTATATCCTATCTGCCGATCAGGCTGATTTTAATACGGCGATCAAATTTCTAAATGCGCTGATTAGAACTGGGATTATTGTACAAAAAGCAACTGCTCCATTTACTGTTGCCGGGAAAAAATACCCTACTGGGAGTTATGTTGTTAAAACTGACCAGGCTTTTAGGCCACATGTTTTAGATATGTTTGAACCACAAGATCACCCGAATGATTTCAAATATGAAGGTGGTGCCCCTATACCACCCTATGATGCTGCCGGATGGACATTAGCTTATTTGATGAATGTAAAATTCGACCGCATTCAGGACGATTTTAGCGGGCCTTTTGAAAAAAATCCATATGGCAAGTTACTAGTTCCTGAAAATAAACTGACTGAAAAGAATTATGTATTAAGTGCAACACAAAATGATTCTTATACTGCTGTTAATGACCTATTGAAAAATAAAATAGAAGTTTACCGCTCAAAGGAAAACGGAGATTTTTATGTTTCCGCTGCCGGAAAATCTATTTTGGAAAAGGCAAATGTAAAATTAAAATCTGCTTCAATTCCGAAAGATAAAACTAAAATTTCAGCTTCCAGAATTGCCTTATGGGATAATTACGGAGGGTCGATGGCTTCTGGTTGGATGCGCTTTATTATGGAGCAGTATCATTACAACGCTACCATTGTTTATCCACAGGATATTGATGCAGGCAGTTTAAAATCTAAATATGATGTAATTATTTTCGTTGGTGGCGCAATTCCGGTACTACAGGGAGGTGGCTTCGGCTCAAGAGCTTTCGGACCTAAAGCAGAAGATATTCCTTTGGCATACAGAAATCGTTTAGGTAGGATTACCGCAGATAAGTCTATACCTCAATTAAAGAAATTTTTAGAAGACGGGGGCAATATTGTAACGATTGGAAGCAGCACCAATTTGGCTTATCATTTAAACTTACCAATTCGCAACGCCATGACAGAGATTGTTAATGGTGAAGAAAAGAGACTTCCGGCAGAGAAATATTATGTTCCAGGGAGTGTTCTGCAAGTTGAATTAGATTCCAAACAACCTGCTAACTGGGGAATGGAAAATGATGCGGATGTGTATTTTGATAATAGTCCGGTTTTTAAATTAACAGGAGATGCCATTACTGCCGGAAAAATTAAACCATTGATGTGGTTTAAATCTGCTACACCTTTACGCAGCGGTTGGGCTTGGGGGCAGGCCTATTTGCGGGACGGTGTAACTGCTTTTGAGGCAAATGTAGGAAAAGGAAAGCTACTTGCTTTTGGTCCGGAAATAGCCTTTAGGGCACAAACACATGGAACTTTTAAATTGATTTTTAATCAGTTGTATAAATAAAATTAATCACACAAAGCCAGTAGATATCTTGCTGGCTTTGTGTTGATTTTCGAAACTTATTTCTTAGAAAATACCCTTAGTTCGTTCTTGTAAACATAATAAAGGTTGTCCGTTATATAATCAATTTCATAGATGGGTTTTGTATTATCAATGGCAATCTTATCTACCTCTTCACCAGTCGCTTTATTCACTTTTACGAGATAGTTCGTCTCGTCGCTTTCTCCGCGGGCAAAAATAAATGCAAAATCGTTGTTTTGTTTTAAAGCTTTAAATCTAGAGTTAATACGACCAGATACACTAGAATTAATTGAATTAGCAATATCATTATTTAAGATAGATTTGTTTCTTAGCTCTTGTCTGGATTTTTCAGTAAGCAGATAATCATGTATAACATTACCATTACCATCTCTTACCAAATATGTTGCTTCAGAAAGCCCTCCTTGAAGACTTGATACCGCACCAAAATACGACATTCCAATTATACTTCCAGTTTTAAGCAGTCTTCTGGTTGCAGATCCAGGTTCTTTGTATGTACGTTGAAATTTTATAGTTCCGTCTTTTCCCACTCCTATTACTTCATTTTCGCCAGTTAATGATACTCCCCAATCAAATAAACCAATTGTACTTAAAGCTTTGTCATTTTTAACCTTAATTTTAGCAAAGGGTTCTGGTTTTTCTAAAGCCGCAGGGTCAAATTTGTAGAGTTTTTCATCATTAAAAACTAAAAAAGATTTGCTTACCTCATCAAAAGCGTAAAGTAAAGGTAGTTTAGGATCAAATTTAATATTGCCTTTCCAAATCTTTTTTCCTGTTGTGTAATCCACCATATTTCCGTAAGTACCTGTTAAATAAAGTACTTTATTGTTATCAATTTTATTTAAAAAATATACAGGATCTGTTTTGTCATCACTTATTTCAATAAAATTTTTCCATTTCTGTTTACCATCGCGATCAATCAAACTCATTTCGTTGTCTGCTATATACAGGTAGTCATTATCAACAGCAATAACCTGTTTAATATCATCACCTTTCGCATCTTTCTTCCAAATCTTTTTACCCGAATTATAATCAAAAAAGTTGAATCCATTTGAATGTGCTACTAAAAACTTAGTTCCCCAATCTTCAATATAGGATACGTATTTTGTTGTAATATCTTCTTTAAATAATGGAGTGCCTGATTCCGTATCCAAAGCATTTAATGCTTTTTTTGATGAAATTATACTGCCTGCATTACGCATAGTAATGATGTGTTTTTGATCGTTTGAAAGATAAAATCTATTAACGGTTTCTTTAATTGTCCATATTATTTTGCCACTTTCTTTATCAAGCTTAAACAGGTGATTATTTATTGTCGCATAGATAGCATCACTTGTGGCCACCACTTCATCTTTCGTAGTAAGTTTAGAAAGGCCTAATCCCATACTATTTGCAACCGAATTGGCCAGTAGTGATTTCAGCATCCCGTCTTTAGTCCCTACAACAGTGTTCCATTTATCTTTACCTGTTATAGGGTCAAAAAGAACACACTTGAAATCTTTACCCTCGGTAACTAGAAATAGAAATTTTTCGTCACTTTGGATATATTGACTTAATACCAGCCTATAATTGGTTGTGCCAGAATTAAATATCACTTTACCATTAAGAGAATTGATAATCACATCTTTCGAATTGATGTTTGCCTGGATGTATGGTGTATTTTCCAGAAAAACTAATTGATCTGTAGACTGAAAAATTTTCAATAAATCTGGATCATTAAGTGCCTGATTAGCATTTATAAGTTTAGTTGCTGTACTCATTTTTCCGATTTGTTCATCAGTCAGGCTCCAATCAACCGTATTCGTCTGCGGGCTAAAAGATGACACCTTATCCGCTTCCTTAACAAGTATATTTCCTGTTAAATTATCTAAGGTAATAGACTGAATTTTGGTATCGAACTTAGCGACGTAATCAGCCTGTCGCTGTGCCAAAGTACTGAAATGCAAGCCCGTTAATAGTAAACTTGCAATAAGCGTTTTCTTCATCATAATTATTATATTTAAATTGATTATTGCAAAATGATGCCATATTTATTTCTTTGATTTGGAGATGGCATATAGGTCGCTATTTTACACTTGGGGAAATTTGTCCCATGTTGTGAGATATTAATTCCCCCTTTGGGAAAGGATAGGTTTTTACTTTCAATTTACCAGCCTTAAATTAGAAGCGATTACTTTTGCTTTATGAAAGTAGAAATTTGGTCAGACGTAATGTGTCCGTTTTGCTATATTGGAAAAAGACATTTTGAACAGGCTATAGAAAAATTGCCATTTAAGGATGAGATCATTGTAGATTGGAAAAGTTATCAGCTAAATCCTGAGTATTATAATACAAACAACGAAACGATTTACGATTATCTTTCTCGAAGTAAGGGAATGCCAATTGAGCAAGCTAAGCAAATGACAAAGCAAGTGGTAGAAATGGCTGCAAATGCAGGTTTATCTATTGATTTTGACACCAATATTCCTGCAAATACCTTTGATGCGCATAGGTTAATTCATTTGGCAGCCAAACACGGTTTGCAAGATCAGGCTGAGGAAAAATTGTTTGAAGCTCATTTTGTAAACAGCAAAAATATTGGTGAAACCGATGTTTTGATCAATCTTGCTGAAGAAATCGGGTTGAATCGTACTGAGGCAGAAGATGTTTTAAAAGGAGATCAATTTAGCGAAGCTGTTCGTTATGATATTTATGAAAGTCAGAATTTAGGTATTCGCGGTGTTCCATATTTTGTAATGGATAGAAAGTTTGGTGTTTCAGGTGCTCAGCCAGTAGAAGCTTTTACAGAGGCATTAACTCAAAGTTTTACGGCATGGAAAGATGCGCAGCCTAAAACTACGCTTACTTCATTAAATAAAAATGATGGTGCGGTTTGTGATGAGAATGGTTGTGAAATATAGTTTTGTTTCCTGCAGATTATGCTAATTAATGCAGATTTTTCTGCGTAAATCATTTTGATCTGTGGGAACATTATGAACCTCATCATGTTGAATTTACTTCAGCATCTATTAATAAGTTAGATTACGCTCAGGATGACGATTGCTTAAGGTAATTACGCCTAATTTAATTTACCGCTGCTGATTCTTCAAAGGCGTTAACAGATATTCCAAACCATTCACCCGTATTTCGAACATGGTAGCCATTAAATCGCCCAATTTACCTTTCGGAAATCCTTTGTCTTTATACCAGAGCAGGTAGCTTTCAGGGATATTGCAGATTAGATAGCCTTTATATTTCCCGTAAGGCATTTGCATTTTTACTAAGTCGAGTAATAAGGTAGGATCCATTAAAGTATAAAATCTAAATAATTTTCTTTGTTAATAATTGAAAATGAGGCGTGTGGATAGTTTTTGGCAAAAAAGCCAGGTATTTTCTTTTTTTGATTGCTCCATTTAAAGTCTACGGCTACCATCTCTCCATTTTTAGTTTCAATTAAATCAATTTCCTGTTGGTCATATGTTCTCCAGAAATAATACTGAGCACCCTGTTGTTCGTAGTTGGTTTTTTTTATCCGCTCACTAAACCCGTAGTTTTCCCATAAAATACCCTGATCATTACGGAGAGATAATAATCTAAAATCATTGATAATGGCATTCCGGATGCCATTATCATAAAAATACCATTTAGAGGATTTGGTAACTTCTTTACGGAGATTGTTACTATATCCACCAACTTTATAAATAATAAATACCTTCGAAAGCAAATCAAGATAACGATCAACGGTATTTTTGCTTATCCCTAATGAACGTGACAGTTCATCAATTGAAACCTCCGAACCAATTTGTAAGGCAATAAGCTTTAACAGATCAAATAGTTTATTACTGTTTTGAATGTTTTCATAGATCAAAATATCCTTTAACAAATATGATTTTACTAATTCTGTTAGGTATTGAGATTTTTCTGCCAACGTTTCTAATTGAAATATTTCAGGATATGAACCAAAAATCAGCCTTTCTTCCAGATTTTGAGCAGTCTGTAAGCCGTTTTCATTTGGTGCTAATTCTAATTGCGCAATTGGATATAAATAGTAGGTTATGCTTCTACCTGTAAGCGGTTCGCCAGTTTGATTAGAAAGGTCAAATGCTGATGAACCACTTGCTATAATCGTCAAATCTTTAAAGCTGTCAATTAGCAACTTTAAAATTTTGCCAATTTCAGGAATTACCTGTGCTTCATCGATAACCAATAATTTACTATTACCTAAAATTCTTTTGTAGTTAGCTGCAGTTCTGGTAGCAAGCAAGGTTTGAATATCCTGATCCTCTCCGTTTAAAAAAATATATTCAATATTTGATTCGGCAGTGATTTGTTCAACAGCCATGTTTTGCCAACCCTTCTTGTTCCGAAAAGTAAAATCACTTTATTCTTCCCTATTTTATGGAGAATGGTTGATTTTAAATATCTTGAAATTTGACTTTGCATCAGTCAAATATAAGCAAATTTTGTTAATTCAGTCAGTCGGCTGACTGAATTAACGTTTTTAATCAATTAGTTCTAAAGTTTGAATGGCTTCTTCAACCGTACTTACATTATCAAAAGCAATGCGCAAAGTATTTTTAACTTCTTTTAAATTGCACATTCTTGGATGATTCTGAGCAAAAGTTAAAATTCTGGTAAAGGTATTGGAGTCAAAATACTTAGATTGTTTATCACTTAGGAAGTAACCGCGAAGGCTATTCTTCTTAAAGCTGATCTTTTCAAAGCCAAGTTTCTTTCCAAACCATTGCAAACGCACCACACTTAACATGGTTTTTACCTGTGGCGGAACCGGACCAAAACGATCGGCTAAATGTTTTTCAAAAATGGCCAGTTCAGTTTCATTGCTTAATTTAGAAAGCTCTGTATACAGGTTATAACGTTCGGTAATATTGGTGATATAGGCATCGGGGATATATAGCTCCAAGTCTGTATCTACCTGTGTGAAGCCGACAAATGGCCGTTCTGGCTCATTTTCAAATAAACCTTTAAATTCTGCTTCTTTCAGTTCCTGAATGGCTTCATCTAAAATTTTATGGTACATTTCAAAACCTATCTCAGCAATAAAGCCACTTTGTTCGGCACCTAGCAAATTTCCGCTACCACGTATATCCAAATCCCGCATGGCTACGTTAAAACCACTGCCCAAATCAGAAAATTCTTCAATTGCACTTAGGCGTTTTCTAGCCTCAGATGTTAAGGTAGAAAGTGGCGGCGATAACAAATAGCAGAAAGCCTTTTTATTGCTCCTGCCTACACGTCCACGCATCTGGTGCAAATCACTTAGCCCAAACATATGTGCGTGATTAATAATGATCGTGTTGGCATTCGGAATGTCCAAACCAGCTTCAATAATTGTGGTTGCAACTAAAACATCTTTTTCACCATTGATAAAATCAAGCATTACATCTTCCAGCTCATCGCCATCTAATTTTCCATGGGCAATACCAATTCTTGCTTTTGGTACAAGTTTTTGAATCATTCCGCCCAGTTGCATTAAATCATTTACACGATTGTGAATAAAGAAAACCTGTCCGCCGCGGTCTAATTCAAACTGAACAGCTTCCTGAATCAGTTTATCATTAAATACATGCAATTCCGTACTTACCGGTTGCCGGTTTGGCGGTGGCGTGCTGATAATAAATAAGTCGCGGGCACCCATTAATGAAAAGTGTAGCGTTCTTGGAATTGGTGTAGCGGTTAGCGTTAAAGTATCTACGTTTACACGAACGGCCTTTAAACGCTCTTTCGCAGTTACGCCGAATTTCTGTTCCTCATCAATAATCATGATACCCAGATCTTTGAACTTCACATCCTTACTGAGCAAACGATGCGTCCCAATTAAAATATCAACCTTTCCGGCTGCGGCTTCAGCCAGTGTATCTTTAATCTGCTTATTGGTTTTGAAACGATTAATGTAATCTACCGTAACCGGAAAATCTTTTAACCGCGAAGAAAAGGTTTTAAAATGCTGCAAAGCCAGGATAGTTGTTGGAACCAATATGGCTGCCTGTTTACCTTCGGCAACTGCTTTAAAAGCTGCACGAACAGCTATTTCCGTTTTACCAAAGCCTACATCTCCACAAACTAAACGATCCATCGGATGTGGCGCTTCCATATCCTTTTTAACATCCTGGGTAGCTTTGAGCTGATCAGGCGTATCTTCATAAATAAATGAAGCCTCTAGTTCGGTTTGTAAATAACCATCGGGAGAGAAAGCTGTTCCTGCCTGAGTTTTTCTCAAGGCATAAAGTTTGATCAGGTCCCGGGCAATGTCTTTAACTTTTTTTTTTGTAGTTTTTTTAAGCTTATCCCATGCATCAGTACCGAGTTTATTCATTTTCGGAACACCACTTTCTTTTCCGCTATACTTCGCAATGCGGTTGAGTGAGTTAATGTTCACATAAAGCAAATCGTTATCGGCATAAATTAAGCGAATCATTTCCTGCGTTTTGCCATTTACTTCCACCTTTTCTAATCCGGCATATTTTCCAATACCATGATCAATATGGGTAACATAATCACCGGATTTTAATTCCCGAAGATCTTTAAGGGTAATGGCCTGGCTTTTCTGATAACCCTTTTTAAGCTTGTATTTATAATAACGGTCAAAAATCTGGTGATCCGTATAAAAAGCTGTTTGAATTTTAGGATCAACAAAACCCTCACGTAACATGCTGTTAATTGGGGTAAATTTGGCAGATTTATCTATGTCATCCAAAATGGCATATAAACGTTCAATTTGTTTTGGAGAATCGGTAAAGATGAAATTTACAATTCCAGCCTTTTCATTTTCCTTTAAATTATGAATCAGCAGGTTAAAATCTTTATTAAACGATGGCTGGGGTTTGGTTTCAAACTCAAACCGATCATCCGTTTTATAAAAAAACTGTTTTCCAAACTCCACTAATGGAAAATCGTGTAAATGGTCACCAAGTAATTTTTCGTCGCTAAAAGCAAACTTTGGATCAATCCATTCCGGATTTTGTACCTTATCTGCTAGTGAAAGTGCTTTCCAAAGTTCTACAGCTTTCTTATAACCAGCTTTTACAATATCTAAAGTAAATTCAACATCCTTTAACCAAAGCTGTGTATCCTGATCAATATAATCAAGGATGCTGATGTTACTTTCTGTTAAGAATTTAGCTTGTACATTTGGAACAATGGTAAGTGATTTAACACTATTTACCGAAAGCTGGCTTTCAATTTCAAAGCTGCGGATACTTTCTACCTCATCGCCAAAAAACTCAATCCGAAAAGGCAAATCTGAAGAAAAAGAGAAGATATCTACAATACCACCACGGATAGAAAACTGACCAGGCTCGTAAACAAAATCCCTTCGATCGAAATCATAATCAATTAAAAATTCATTAATAAAATCAATTCCCAGTTTAGCACCGAGGCTAATTTCCAATGTGTTCTTTTCTAACGCAGAGCGATCAATCACCTTTTCGGCGATGGCTTCTGGATAAGAAACCACAATTTTTCCATATTCCGAATCGTGGTTAAGTTCATTTAGTACTTCTGCACGAGCCAATACATTGGCGGTATCTACCTGGGTAAAATCAAAAGATTTACGGTATGATGAAGGAAATAGTAAAACTTGTTTATCTAAAACGCTCTCCATGTCAGATTGAAAATAAGCTGCCTCCTCCCTATCTGGAAGAATGAAAAGCATTGGTTTATGAAGTAAAAAGTAAGAAGAAAGTGCTACAATGGCATCGGCAGAACCCACCAACCCCTTTAATTGTATCTTCGGGCTTTTAGTACTGTTTAACGCTTTGGTAAACTCAGTTACCCGATCGTCGGTTTTATATCTGTTTATTAAATCACGAATATTCAAGGCACAAAAATAAGCTTATCTTTAATATTAACCTGCAATTTTGTTAAAGGTTTTTTAAGTTTGTGCTAAGTTTGTTCGGGTGCAGGTACTGATTCGTCGGATTATATCTGCAGTTTGTCGAATAGGCGTCCATCCGTGTAACAAAGCAAGTTTCAAATCCTCTAAAATACATAAATTGAAAGCATGAAATACATTAAAAACTTCCCGTTGGAACTCACGTTCTGGGTGGTGGCTTTAGTGTTACTGGCAACAGCAAATGGTCATGAGCATCACTTTACACTTTGTCCGCTAGCCAATTTAGGCTACCAGGGCTGGTGTCCTGGGTGCGGATTGGGCAGGTCAATTAGCCATATTTTTCATGGCGAGTTTACCGAAAGCTTTTCCGAACATTGGTTTGGGTTTCCGGCACTTTTAATTATAGTTTATAGAATTTATACATTAATCAGAAATAAGAGAAAATTTAAAACTTTAACCTTAAATACATAGAAACCATGGATATATTTCAATCACCTTTAATGTCGTTACCAGGAATAACGCCAGAAGAATATGCTTATTTACAACAAGCAACAACAGGTTTAAATGAGCAGCAACTGCGTAATTTTTTAATGATTTACGGCAGCAGAAGAAAACAGCCTTCAGAAATTTTGTTACTGGCCTTAATTGGTTTTGTAGGCTTCGCAGGGATCCACAGATTCGTAATCGGACAAATTGGAATGGGCATTCTATACTTTTTTACAGGTGGTTTATGTATGATTGGAACCATTGTAGATGTAATTAACCACAAAAGCCTGGCCTTTGAATACAACCAAAAAGCAGTTTTCGAAAGTTTGCAAATGGTAAGAATGGGCGGTGGATTTCAGTAATCTACTTTAACTCATCCTTTCAAAGGAAGCAATTTAGCAGCATTTCGACAGTACATGGCTCAAATTTTTAAACAAAGACAGAGCCTTTAGAATTAGATTCAATATACGTTACAAGTCCGTTCCAAATTAAAACTTAGAACGGGCTTTTTGTTGCTATCAGGTTTAGAATGGAATATTCGTATTGTGTTTAGAAGATTCTAAGCCGGACGTCTTCTCGATTAGGCTGCTGGCGATGTGTCGTCATTTCGATTGAAGCGTAGCGGAACAGTAAAATCTTTGAATTATGTTATAAAGGCTGTTAATAATGATTTCTTCACCACTCTTTGGTAACGGTTTAAACAACATTCCTTTTAAACAAACCCCTAAATTTCTATATTTATACCATGAAATTAGCTGAAATTACCAATTACTTAGAAAGCATTGCGCCATTGAATTATCAGGAAGACTATGATAATTCAGGTTTAATTGTGGGCGATCCAAATATGGATGTTCAAGCAGCCCTAGTTGCTTTAGATTGCATTGAAGCCATTGTTGATGAAGCCATTTTTACAGGTTGTAATCTGATTATTACCCATCATCCGATTATTTTTAAGGGATTAAAAAAGCTAAATGGAAAAAATTACATAGAACGTGTGGTATTAAAAGCCATTAAAAATCATATCGCTTTATATGCCATTCATACCAATCTGGATAGTGTACATACTGGCGTAAATGCCCGCATTTGCGAACGCCTTGGCCTAAGTGGTACAAAGGTGCTTTCGCCTAAGGTAGGGTTGTTAAAAAAGCTGGTTACTTATTGTCCAAATGCACAGGCAGAACAATTGCGTTCAGCTTTATTTTATGCTGGTGGTGGAAGTATTGGAAACTACAGTGAATGCAGCTTCAATGCAGATGGTTTTGGAACATTTAAAGGCAATGAAGATTCTGATCCTTATGTTGGTGAAAAAGGCGTTCGTCACCACGAAGCAGAAACCAGAATTGAAATGGTTTATCCCGCTCAGGCCGAAAGAAAAATTTTGGTTGCATTGTTTGAAAATCATCCATACGAGGAGGTAGCATACGATATTTATAAACTGGAAAATAAACACGAACAGGTTGGTTCGGGTATGTTGGGTTGGTTGGAATATGATATGGATGCTTACGACTTTTTACATCTAGTGAAAGATAGAATGCATGCGAAGGTGGTCAGGCATACTGCTTTAACTGGAAAAAGAATTAAAAAAGTAGCCGTATGTGGAGGTTCAGGAAGTTTTCTTTTAAAAGAAGCGATTGCCGCTGGCGCAGATGCTTTTATTACCGCAGATTTTAAATATCATGAGTTTTTTGATGCAGAGGAAAAAATCATCATCGCAGACATCGGACACTTTGAAACTGAACAATTTACCTCAAATTTATTGGTTGAAATTATTCAGAAAAAATTTACTAACTTTGCAATCCGTTTAACGGAGCAAAATACAAACCCCATAAATTACTTGTTTTAATGGAACAAACCGTAGAACAAAAGCTAAAAGCTTTATACGAATTACAGAATATCCACACCAAAATTGATAAAATCCGTCAGGTACGTGGCGAATTACCAATGGAAGTTGCCGACTTAGAAGATGATGTTTTAGGATTAGAAACCAGAATTTCAAAAATTAAGGCCGAACTTGATGATCTGGAAGATTCAATCGTAACGCGTAAAAACACGATAAAAGATGCGCAGTCTTCCATAAAAAAATATGACACTCAATTAAAAGAAGTTAAAAATAATCGTGAATACGATGCTTTAACTAAGGAGATTGAGATTCAAGGCTTGGATATCCAGGTTTCTGAGAAAAAAATTAAAGAGCACGGTTTTGAAATTACCTCAAAAACTGAAATCTATGAAGCTGCAAAAGCTGAATTAGAAGGAAGAAAAAAAGATTTAGAAATTAAAAAAGGTGAGCTTGATGTAATCACAGCTGAAACTGAAAAGGAAGAGCTGGATTTACAAAAGAAAGCTGATAAAGCAGAGCCTCAAATTGAGGAGCGTTTATTAGTTGCTTATAAACGCCTGCGCAAAAATGCAGTTAATGGTTTAGCAGTAGTAACTATCGATCGTGATTCATGTTCAGGATGCTTTAACCAGATTCCACCTCAACGTCAGTTAGATATTCGTCAGCGTAAAAAAATTATCGTTTGCGAACACTGCGGCCGCATCCTGGTTGATGAGGCTTTAACTCATGAAGTTGCAGAAGGTTAATCAGAACTTTAAAGATTTTTTTAAAAACGTCCCGACAAAATCGGGGCGTTTTTTATTTATATATAAAACAAGAAAAACATTCTAACGTTTAAGTCTTATTGATTTATCGCTCAGGCCATCAATAAATTAAAATATTACAACAAATGACTAAAATACAGCGTTTCACTGTTCTTTCTGCGCTATTCATATTTCATACTACCTCCCTCTTTGCTAACTTTGATTTTAACAGCAATTGCCTGAAGGCTTATAAAAGTATATTCGAGTTAAAGCTTGGCAATGCCAGGGCTTACATCTCAACGGAAAAGAAACAACATCCTAATAACGCTATTATTCCCCTGTTGGAAAATTATGTAGACTACTTTACTTTGTTAACCTCAGAAAGTAAGTCAGACTTTGATCGATTGAAAGGCAATAAGTCAGCACGTTTAGACCAGATTAGTAATGACGATAAGAATTCACCGTATTATCTATATGCGCAAGCCGAAATCAATTTGCAATGGGCGCTAATTCGCGGCCGTTTTGGTGAGTATTTCAATGCGGCAATGGAGATTAAAAAAGCAAATAGTTTGTTACAGGAGAACAGAAAAAAGTTCCCGGATTTTCAGCTTAATTTTAAGGGGTTAGGCCTGATTAATGCTGTTCTGGGCAATCTTCCTGATGGAGTATTAAAAACAACACTTTCAACCTTTGGTATCAAAGGGAATCTTCAGAGTGGTCTTGATATGTTTGAAAAGCTGGCTGATTATTTGCCAAAATCATCTTATGATCCTTTTTACGATGAGGTGGTTTTTTATTATGCCTACGTACTAACAGATGTTGCCCATAGCCCATCAGCCTATGCTAAAACAATGAAATATACAAAAAGCATAGCTGATACGAGTCTTTTAAAAAGCTACTTACAGAGTTATGTTTGTTTAAAAAATGCACATAATGATGAAGCGATACAGATTCTAGCCAAAAAGCCTGAAGGGGGCATTTATCAACCCTTTCCTTATCTTGATTACTTAGAAGGCATTGCTCACTTAAATAAACTCGATCTTAATGCTGGTGTTTATTTTAACCGATTTTTACAGACGAACAAAGGCGTTAACTGGGTTAAGGATGCCAATCTTCATCTGGCTTGGATAGCGCTTTTAAAGGGGGATAAATCTGCTTATAATGGTTATGCAAATAAAGCGGTAAATAATGGTTACCTCTACAATGAAAAGGATAAGCAAGCTAAAAATGAAGCTTCTGCTCCTGCTCCTCCGGTAGATTTGTTAAAAACAAGATTGTTATTTGATGGTGGATATTTAATAAAAGCGTTACAGATTTTAGCGGATAAAAAAACATCAGATTATTCAAGTGATAAGGATAAGGCCGAATTTAACTATCGTTTGGGCAGGGTTTATGATGGCTTAAATAGAGATGATCAGGCTTTAATTGCCTATCAGGAAACAGTTAAGCAAGGTAAAGGCTTAAAATATTATTTTGCAGCAAATGCTGCAATGCAAATGGGTAAAGTATATGAAAGAAAGAAGAATGTTGCTAAAGCAAGAGAGGCTTTCAATACTGCCATTTCCATGAAAAGCCATGAATATGAAAGCAGCATTGAAAGCCAGTCAAAAGCAGGATTAAAAAGGTTGGGTAATTAAAACCGATATACAAAGGCATTGATATGCATCCCCGCACCTACTGATGCGAAAACGGCTACATCTCCTGCTTTAACCTTATAATCTTTAACTTCTCCTCTTAAAACTAAATCTAACAATGTAGGTACGGTAGCAACAGAACTGTTGCCCAGCCAGGAAATGGTCATTGGAACTAGATTCTCCGGAACTGTATCTTTGCCGTAAAGCTTAAATAAACGTTTCATTATTGCCGTGTCCATCTTACCATTGGCCTGGTGCACAAAAACAATATTTACATCTTCTACATTTAATCCGGCTTTATCAATAGCTTTTTTTATGACTTGAGGAACCTGAACCACAGCAAATTCATATAATTTGCGCCCGTTCATTTTCAAATAGAGATTGCCATTTGTTTCTTCAGGATGCGCTCCTTTGCCCATCGTAAGTAAGTTACCATAGTTAACAGCATGAGTTTCTGTTTTATGTGCGATGATTCCTTTCTTTTGTTCCTCTTCTTCTTGGCCTTCAAAGATTACTGCTCCAGCACCATCTGAAAAAATCATGCTGTCACGATCATGTGGATCAATAATTCTACTTAAAGTTTCAGCACCAATCACCATAACTCTTTTGGCATCTCCACTTTTAATAAAATAGTCAGCCTGTATAGAGCCCTGAACCCAACCCGGGCAGCCAAATATAATGTCATAAGCTACGCAGTCTGGATTTAAAATACCCAATTGTTGCTTTACCTTTGCGGCTAGTGATGGAAGAATATCCGTCCGATTACTGCCTGAAGGAATGTCTCCAAAATTATGGCAAAAGATAATATAGTCTAATGTTTCTTTATCAATCCCTGCGTTTTCAATAGCTTTTTCTGCTGCTTTAGCACCAATATGATTGCTCAATTGCTGCTCGCCAACGTATCTTCGTTCTACGATTTCGGTGATCTCAGAGAATTTGTGAATAATCTCAGCAGGATCTTTTTCAATGCGGTTTCCATTTTCAAAAAAAGTCGAATTCAGAAATTCATTACCAGAAATTATATTTTCAGGAATGTAACTTCCTGTACCGGTTATTACCGTATTTATTGCTTTGCTCATAAATTATAATACCGCATACTAAAACGGTATGTAGTATAAAAATATCAATTATATTCGAATAACGAAAATAAATAAATTTTTAAAGATGTTTATATTCAATTGCAAACTTTAATAATCCGCTTTTATCTGTTACATTTAACTTCTGAACCATGTTTTTAAGATGGGTATCAACCGTATTTAAACTGATAAATAATTAAGCAATAAAACTTAACTCAAGTCATCAATCATAAACACAAAAAGCTCTTTCGGACCATGGGCGCCTAAAACCAACGTTTTTTCAATGTCTGCGGTTCTGCTTGGGCCCGTAATGTTACTGATCATAGAAGGGATCTGATTACCATATTTGTTCTTCAGCAGTTGAAAGCCATCTTTAAGGTCTAACACTAACTGGCTGGTTTTTGCAATTACTATATGATGGTGAGGAAAAATACTCAACCTTCTTCCAGCCGCGCCTTGGTTACTCACCATTACACTTCCATTGCGGGCAATTAGCGCTTCGCAAAGGGTTATCCCAACCTCGGCCTGCTCAAAATCTTTATCTGTCTGGTAAAAAGGAAATTCATATTTCGTTAAAAAATCCTGAAGTTCTGGTTCCCAGCAATATATTTTGCGCCACCTGAACTTGTCGGCAAGCTGGAGCATATTTTCAAAGAAATCGATCCCGTCTTCACAAAATATAAAGTTGCCAGATATCGCTGTTAATTGCTCGGCAAATAGAATTTCGAGCTCATCTGTATTCTTTTTATACAACTGGCTCTCTTCAAGGTTTGGATAAGGATTTTCACGCTTTTCTAAAAGTGCTTTTCTTATTTTTTTTAAGATCTGCTCTTTTGCTGTCGTATTATCTTTCATAGGGATAAAAAAATGAACCCTTGAACTTTTAAAGGCTCAAGGGTTCAAACTTATGTATAATTGTGTTGATATGCAATTTAACGCATAACCACTATTACTCTTTTTCTGATGCCGGATTTAAACCGTTAACCTCTTTGTTAATATCAGTATCGCTCACACCGTCATGAATGAGTCCTTCGGCTGCAGGGCTTTGATCACCCGTTCCATTTACGAATTCATCATAAGTTGTACGCGTATCAAACGGGCGTTTACCCAAAATTTCTTCTAAATCAGCTTGGAATAAAATCTCTTTTTCCAATAATTTTTGTGCTAATTTTTCTAAACCCTCTTGTTTGTCTATTAGTAACTGCTTGGTTTTGATATAAACATCACCAATTAATTTACGAACTTCAACGTCGATCAATTCTGAAGTTTTTTCAGAATATGGTTTGTTAAAATTATATTCATTCTGAGGATCATGGAAAGAAACATTTCCAACAGCTTCGTTCATTCCATAGATACTTACCATAGCATATGCAAGCTTAGTAATCCGCTCTAAATCATTCTGTGCGCCGGTAGAGATCCTACCAAAGGTAATATCCTCTGCAACACGGCCGCCCATTGTCATACACATACCGTCTGTTAATTGCTCAGTAGTATATAAAAATTGTTCTTTAGGTAAATATTGAGCATATCCTAAAGCGGCAACACCGCGTGGAACAATGGAAACTTTAACCAATGGATCTGCGTGCTCCAGGAACCAACCCGCAATAGCATGACCAGCTTCATGATAAGCAACGATTCGTTTTTCTTCTGGAGAGATGATTTTATTTTTCTTTTCTAAACCACCAATTACACGGTCAATTGCATCCTGGAAGTCCTGCATATCAACCTGCTCTTTGTTTTTACGTGCTGCAATTAACGCAGCCTCATTACAAACATTGGCAATTTCAGCACCAGCAAAGCCTGGTGTTTGCGCTGATAATTTTTTGGCATCTACTTCTTCTGAAGTTTTGATAGGCTTTAAGTGAACATTAAAAATATGCTCACGGCCAACTAAATCAGGCTTATCAATAGAAATCTGCCTATCGAAACGACCTGGACGTAAAAGCGCTGAATCCAATACATCAGGACGGTTAGTTGCTGCCAGAATGATAATTCCTGAATCTGTTCCGAAACCATCCATTTCAACTAAGAGTTGATTTAAGGTGTTTTCACGCTCATCATTACCACCCATTACACTATTCTTTCCACGTGCACGGCCAATAGCATCAACCTCATCAATAAAGATGATACATGGTGCTTTATCCTTTGCTTGTTTAAACAAATCTCTAACACGTGATGCACCTACACCTACAAACATCTCCACGAAATCTGAACCAGAAAGGGAGAAGAATGGCACTTGTGCTTCGCCTGCTACAGCTTTCGCCAATAAAGTTTTACCTGTACCCGGAGAGCCAACCAATAACGCTCCTTTAGGGATTTTACCACCCAGGTTAGTATATTTTTTAGGATTTTTTAAGAAATCTACAATTTCCATAACCTCTTGTTTGGCTTCTTCAAGACCAGCAACATCATTAAATGTAATGTTTACCTGACTTTCTTTATCAAATAAGGTTGCTTTTGATTTACCAATACTGAAAATCTGACCTCCGCCAGCTCCACCGCCGCCCATGCGGCGCATCATGAAAATCCAAAAGCCGATTAAAAGTAATAATGGAAGACCAATGTTAACTAGTAAACCCATAAATGGATTGCTGCGGCTGTCTTTTTCTGCTAGAATTGGTTTTTGTCCAGCAGGAAGATTTTTCTGAGATTCGGCTAATTGCTTGTCCAAGCCGTCCATCGTACCTGCATTGAAATATACAGTAGGTCCTGTATTTACAGCTGAGAATGTTCCTGTGCTTTTATACTTTTTATACTCAGGTTTGTTTTTTAATGCTTCTGGTTTAATGTAAACCTCTACCTTAACCAAATCTTCTGATCTATAAGCAACCAAACGTTCTACATCTCCGGTTAAAAGCATTTTGCTTTCAAACTCCGGGTAATCTACTTTTTTACCACCATCGCCTGAAAATAATAGCTGAGCAGCAATAACAGCAATAATGATGGCTGCATAAATCCAGAAAACATTAAACTTTGGCCCTTTTTGTGGTTTTTTAGGAATGTTAGGTATTTTTCTTCCTATTTTTTTATTGTCGTTTATATTCTGATTATCGTTCATTGTCTTGTTCAAAATGGTTCTAATAGGTTATGCGCTTTGGTAATTTGTACTTTCAGCATCTCCCCACAATTCTTCTATGCCATAAAAGTGGCGCTTTTCAGTTTTAAAAATGTGCACAACCACATCAAAATAATCGAGAATAATCCAGTCAGCAGATTCTTGACCTTCTTTATGTCTTGGATCGGCCTGGGTGGCCTTATAAATCTCTTTTTCTACACTATCTGCAATTGCTTTAACCTGAGTGCCTGAGTTGGCACTTGTTACAATAAAATAATCAGCTACTGAAGTGTGAATATTTCTAAGATCTAACCGCACGATATCTTCTCCTTTTTTTTCTTGTATGCCTTGTACAGCTAACTCAGAAAGGTAAGTAGAAAGGGCTACTATTTTCTTTTTTACCATTAAAATGCTTTAATTTGGGAATTACAATATTATAAATTCAACACTTGCAAAATAACACTTTTTCGACACTATTTGTTGGTCAAAATTTAATCAAATTAAAAGAGGTTGATTCTACTAATAACTTTTTAAAGGATTTACTGTCAAAATCCGAGCCATTAGCCGAGGGTACTGTTATTATGGCAGACAATCAATTTTCAGGAAGAGGACAACAGCAGAGTGTCTGGCAAACTGAAGCAGGTAAAAATATCAGTATGAGTATCTACCTGAAACCTTCTTCCTTGCCTTTGCAGAAGCAGTTTTATTTAAATATTGCAGTTAGTTTAGCCGTAAGTGATGCTTTAGATACCTTTATTCCAGAAGGCATAAAAATTAAGTGGCCTAACGATATCTATTATTTGAATAAAAAAATTGGTGGAATACTCATTGAAAATACACTGACAGGTAATGCATTTAAATCTTCTGTTATTGGCATTGGTTTGAACATTAATCAGCTAAATTTTCCTGATCAGATTAACAATAAGGCAACTTCGCTAGTACAGATTTTACAAAAGGAAACTGATTTGATGGACATTTTAGAGAAAATTTCCATCTTTATAGAAAAATATTACCTGATCTTAAAATCTGGAGGGTATGATATTTTACAGAAAAATTACCTTAAACGATTATACAATTTTAATGTTAAGGCATCTTATTTAGATCATGGAAGGGTTTTTGAAGGAACCATTACAGGAGTGGAAGATGGGGGTCGTTTGGTGATGCATACAGATCATGGAACTAAAACGTTCAATTTTAAAGAAATAGAATTTACACACACAAAATAAACACACAATGAAAAAAATCACACTAGCGCTATCTTTGGTATTATTTACCATTGCAGGAGCGTTTGCTCAAATTGAAAAACCTGTAACCTGGTCATATGCTGCCAAGAAAGTTAGCAAAACGGAAGCAATTCTTTATTTAAAGGCTACTATTGAAGATAGGTGGCATATTTACTCACAAAATGTGAAGGATGGTGGCCCGGTTAAAACTACATTTACTTTTTCTCCTTCTAAAGATTTTTCTTTGGTAGGGAAAACTACAGAACCAAAAGCGATAACAAAATACGAAGACACCTTTAAAATGAATGTAAGCTACTTCGAGAAAACGGTAATTTTCCAGCAGAAGATAAAGTTAAACAAGGCAGCCACAACAGCAAAAGGTAAAGTAGAATTTATGGTTTGTAATGACAGGCAGTGCCTTCCTCCTGAGGAGATCGAATTTAGCATTCCGGTTAAGTAATTGATTACAAAATATTTATAACAGTCCCGACAAAATCGGGACTGTTTCTTTTTAAAGTAAAATCTAGGTTTCTTATTCCTTTAAAGATTAATCATTTATAAAATAATGCTTAATTTCACGGCTTCAAACACACACGAAACACACAAATGAAAAAGGTTTTATTATTGTTAATAACAGCTGCAATGTTTTTTGCTTTGCCAGCCGTTAAAAGTTATGCTTTGGTTATTCAGGATACCACTGCTTCAGCTCCGCCTGATGATATGGTATTTACAGAAGTTGGATCCGCACAGGATAGTGCAGCCAATGAAATTGTTAAAGATTCCGTTAAAAAGGATACCGTTAAGGCGAGCGCACCTCTTAAAAAAGGTGTTGATCCAGACAAACTAACACTTTGGCAAACTTTTATCAAAGGGTTGTTATTTGGCTTTGCGGCGATTTTAATGCCATGTATCTTCCCCATGCTTCCCTTAACCGTAAGTTTTTTCACTAAGAAGGCAGGTAGTAAAAGCAAGGCTGTTGGTCAAGCTATAATTTATGGCCTATCGATTATTGTGATTTATGTGGCCTTAGGAATGTTAGTCACCATCGCTTTTGGTTCTGATGCACTCAATGCACTCTCTACTAACGGAATCTTTAATGCCTTTTTCTTTTTAATGCTGGTTGTTTTTGGTGCGTCATTTTTAGGTGCATTTGAAATCACTTTGCCAAGTGCATTTGTAAATAAAATTGATGCAAAATCTGATAAAGGTGGATTAATGGGGATATTTTTTATGGCCTTTAGTTTAGCTTTGGTTTCATTTTCTTGCACTGGCCCCCTAATTGGTACCTTATTAGTAGATGCAGCCTCAAAAGGTGATAGATTAGGCCCGGCAGTGGGTATGTTTGGGTTTTCATTCGCTTTAGCAATTCCATTTGCCTTGTTTGCCTTGTTTCCTTCGTTATTGAAATCATTACCAAAATCTGGCGGATGGCTAAACAGTGTTAAAGTAGTATTAGGATTTATTGAACTGGCTTTTGCCTTCAAATTTTTATCCAACGTAGACTTAGCTTACCATTGGAATTTATTAGATAGAGAAGTTTTCTTAGCCATCTGGATTGCGATATTTACTTTAATGGGAATTTATTTATTAGGTAAAATTAAATTCTCTCATGATAGTGACTTGCCTTATTTATCTGTTCCACGTACATTTCTAGCCATCTTGGTATTTGCCTGGGTAGTTTATTTAGTGCCAGGGATGTGGGGTGCGCCATTAAAATCCATCAGTGCTTTTTTACCGCCTACAGCTACCCAAGATTTCGATTTAAATAATTTAACAGCCGCACAACCCGTTACAAGTGCTAAAACATCTATAAAAGAAAAAAAATACGCCGAGCTGTTTCATCGTTTAACACCAAAAGGATTTGACCCTTATTATGATTTTGAACAGGCTAAACAGGCATCTAAAGAACTCGGTAAGCCAGTTTTAATTGATTTTACAGGCTGGAATTGTGTAAATTGCAGGAAAATGGAAAATAATGTCTGGTCAAATGCAGAAGTTGCAAAGAGATTAAAGAACGATTTTGTAATGGCTGAATTAGTTGTTGATGACAAAACAGAATTACCAGTAGAGGAACATTACATTTCCACGTTTAGTAAAAAGAAAATAAATACAATTGGTAAAAAGTGGAGTGATTTTCAGGCGGCAACGTTTAACAGCAATTCTCAGCCACAGTATGTGATTGTTGATGGAGATGGTAATGTTCTTGTACCACCTCAGGGAGCTGATTATGAGCCTGAAAACTACATTAAATTTTTAGATAACGGAAAGGCAGCTTTCCAGAAAAAAACGAATGAGTAAGATAAAGAATATTGGTGTTTTAACCTCTGGCGGAGATTCGCCAGGCATGAATGCTGCAATCAGAGCCGTAATAAGGGCCTCAATTTATTACGATATAGAAGTAACGGGATTTATTCGTGGATATGAAGGATTAATCAATAGTGATTTTATTCCCATGGATAGAAAATCTGTTGCAAACATTATACAACGTGGCGGAACCATTTTAAAAACAGCGAGAAGCGAGTCTTTCAGAACAGTTGAAGGAAGAAAGGCAGCTTATCAAAACCTGAAAGAAAGAGGCATTGATGCTTTAGTTGTGATTGGCGGGGATGGAACATTTACGGGTGCAAATGTATTTGCGAAAGAATTTGATTTCCCAATCGTTGGCTTACCCGGAACAATTGATAACGATTTGGCCGGAACGGATTTTACCATTGGTTATGATTCAGCTATAAATACAGTAATTGATGCCGTAGACCGAATCAGAGATACGGCAGAATCTCACGACAGGCTTTTCATTGTAGAAGTGATGGGCAGAGATTCGGGTTTGATTGCCTTAAGAAGCGGGATTGGTGTTGGTGCAGAGGCCATTATGATTCCGGAAGCCAATATGAATGCGGATGATATTTTACATAAATTAGAACATAGCCGAAAAGATAAAGCGTCCAAAATTATTATTGTTGCAGAAGGCGATGAAAATGGAGGTGCATTTAAAGTAGGTGAAATTTTGCAGGCAAAGTACCCTCATTACGACACGAAAGTTTCCGTTTTAGGGCATATTCAACGTGGAGGAAAACCAACCTGTATGGATCGTGTATTGGCAAGCCAGTTAGGTGTGGCGGCAGTAGAAGGTTTAATAAGCGGTGAAAGAAGTGTAATGGTTGGACAAATGAACAGGGAGATTGTGTTTACACCTTTTGATCACGCCATTAAACATATTGATGCAGAAAAAGTAAGTTCGAAGTGGTTAAAACTAATTGATATCTTATCTTTTTAATGATCAGGTCACGCTAAAAAAGAAAAGTCTTTCCCGCACCGGAAAGACTTTCTGTTTTTGCTTAGTTTCGCTATAAGCAATTTCTTAATCTTCTAAAATAACAGCTGTACCATTGGCGCTTACCATTAACATACTTCCGCCGCTGCCCACTGTTTCATAATCTAAATCTACACCAACAATGGCATTTGCGCCTAAAGCAGCAGCATATTGTTGCATTTCATTCACGGCGGTATCTTTCCCTTCACGCAAAACCCGCTCATAAGAGCTTGATCTTCCTCCAACAATATCTGTAATACCTGCAAACAAATCCTTGAAAATATTTGCGCCGATAATTGTTTCACCAGTAACTAGACCAATATATTTAATAATTTTTCTGCCCTCAACTGTAGGCGTTGTGGTTACTAACATAACTTGATTTTTTAAGATTAGAATATTTTACGGGTAAAATGTTACATGTATTTTAAAATCAGATTTTATCTTTACCGAAATCTGGTTATTCAGCTTCCACAGCTAAAATTTTTATTAAAGAAGTAAGCCTGCCACTTCTTCCCAGGTGTTTACCCTTTCAAATTCAGTAACCAATAAATTATGTGGCGAGGTAAATAATAAAGGCCGGCCAGGAAAATTAACAAAGTTCTTAGTACGGTCATCAATGATGATATCTGTACTTACGATTTTATTTCCACAGAACATAATGTGCTGCCAATCAATAAACGGAAAATGTTCTGCCAGCCAGTCATACTTATCTACTAGAGAATTTCTAAATTCCATAGCTGCGGAAACAATATAAACATCGTATTTTTCTTGCAGTGCTTTGATTACACGCTGGCTATCTTCAATTACCTCTAAATCACGGAAAAAGCCAGGCTCATTAATATACTCAAACCATTTCTGGTTCACCTCTTCAGGAACATGATGGAAAATTTCGTTTCCGGCATCGATTTTCAAATCTAGCGGAACATTATAATCCCGGTTATATAGTTTAATAAATTTGCCAACAGCGTCAGCAATTACTTCATCCATGTCAATCGCAATTTTTTCCATATAGTATGTGCAAATATTTTGAGCCAAATCTCATGAAAATAAAGATATTAAACTATGTTTTTAATTTACAGTATTTTAGTTATCTTTGCAGCCCCGCAGTATGTAGCTCCGGGAACTATGTTGAATACATAAATACGAAAAGAAATGGCAACTAAAATCAGATTGCAAAGATTCGGTAAAAAAGGAAAGCCTTTTTTCCACGTTGTGGTAGCAGATTCTCGCTCTCCACGTGATGGTAAATTCATTGAGCGTTTAGGTTCTTATAACCCAAACACCAATCCTGCTACTATCGAAATTAACTTCGAAAAAACTTTAGCTTGGGTTAACAGTGGTGCACAACCAACTGATACAGCTCGTGCTATTCTATCTTACAAAGGCGTTTTATACAAAAAACACTTAGAAGGTGGTGTTAAAAAAGGTGCTTTAACACAAGAACAAGCTGATGAAAAATTCACTGCTTGGGTTGATGCTAAAGCTGGTAAAATCTCTGGTAAAACAGAAGGTTTAGCTACTTCTAAAGCAGATGTGCGTAAAGCAGCATTAGCAGCAGAAGCTAAGAAAAAAGAAGACAGAGCAGCAGCAATTGCAGCTAAAAATGCACCAGTTGCAGAAGAGGTTGTTGAAGAAGAAGCGCCAGCTGTTGAAGCTGAAGCTACTGAAGAAGCACCTGCAGCAGAAGCAACTAAAGAAGAAGGAGCAGAATAATTTTAATTATTTTGTTTCAAAAAATAGCGTTCCGAATTTCGGAACGCTATTTTTATATAAAAGAGACTTTAAATTATACAGCTCGTCATGCTGAATTTATTTCAGCATCTATTTATTGAGGTACTGAATCAAGTTCAGGATGACGATGAGGATAGGCGATATGAAACACGAAGAAGCATTTTACGTAGGTTACGTTACAAAAACAAGAGGTTTAAAAGGAGAAGTGCAAATATTTTTCGAATTTGATGAATACGAACAGCTTGAGTTTGATATTGTTTTTGCTGATATGAATGGTAAGCTTGTGCCCTACTTCGTTGCGGAATCGAAATTACAATCGAATAAAACCGGTTATTTTAATTTTGATGATGTTGATCACATTGATAAAGCGCAGCCTTTGTTAAAGAAAAAATTGTATCTGCCATTAAGTCAAAAACCGGAGCGTGACGAGAGTGAGTTTTTCTATACAGACCTGAAAGGCTTCATGGCTATTGATGAAACAATGGGCAAACTCGGCGAAATTTTAGAAGTAAATGAATATCCACAGCAATTCGTAGCAACAGTAATGTATCACGAAACTGAAATCCTTTTCCCTTTAAACGAAGATTTTATTGTTGAAATTGATGATGAAGAAAAAATTCTCAAACTGGATTTGCCAGAGGGCTTGTTGGATGTTTATTTAGCACAATAACTCTATCAAGGAAACTTTTCTGCTGTATTTTCCGTTCAAGTTTTATGAGGTGCTTATTTATTGCAATTCTTGCTTTATTTCTTTTTATAGGCTGTAACAGGAACAAAGGAAACGATACTCAGGAAGGTCGTGCAACCATTGACTGTGTAGCACAAAAGAAAACGAATAGAGACTCAATAGAAGCGGTAGCTTTAAAAATCCTAACCGCTTTAAAAGCAAAGGACTATACAGCGTTTGCATCCTTTTTTCACCCAGTAGAAGGGGTTAGGTTCTCTCCGTATGGATTTGTCGATCCCACCCACAAAAAAGTATTAGCAAAAGATTTTTTGGAAGCTATAGAGCGAAACTGGACTTTAACCTGGGGGCATTTCGACGGAAGTGGCAATGCCATTAAAATGAAAGTTAAGCCTTACCTTGAACAGTTTATTTATAATGCAGACTACCTGAATGCGGAAAAGAAGAGCTTCGACTCTTTTATTGGTCAGGGAAACACAATCAATAATTTAAAAGAAACTTATCCTCAGCTTCATTTTACAGAGTACTATTTTAAAGGTTCTGATGAGAAATACAAAGGACTGGATTGGACAAGTTTGAGGTTTGTATTCAAGAAGTATGATAATGACTATTACCTAATAGCTGTTATTCACGATCAATGGACAGTTTAGTACGCTCCAGATCAAAACTCCCAACTCAAAACTTTATATTTGCGCCATGCGTTTTGATATTATCACTGTTCTGCCAGCCCTATTAGAAAGTCCATTTGCTCATTCGATTTTACAGCGGGCCCAAAAAAAAGGCATTGCTGAAATTGTTGTGCATAATTTGAGGGATTATTCTACCAGTAAACAAAAGAGTGTAGATGATTATCAATATGGTGGCGGAAGTGGGATGGTAATGAGTATCGAACCTTTTGCGGCCTGTATTGAAAAGCTTAAAACCGAACGGGAATATGATGAGATTATCTTCATGAGTCCAGATGGCGTAACACTTAATCAGAGCACCGCTAATGAACTTTCAATTAAAAAGAACATCATTATTCTTTGTGGTCACTATAAGGGGATAGATCAGCGCATTCGGGATATTTTTGTAACCCGTGAGATTTCTGTTGGAGATTATGTGTTAAGTGGTGGAGAATTGCCCGCTGCGATTGTAGTAGATGCAGTTGTACGTTTAATTCCAGGGGTTTTAAATGATGAAACCTCTGCTCTCTCAGATAGTTTTCAAGGCGAGCTTTTGGATGCACCCGTTTACACCCGTCCGGCAGATTGGCGAGGACATAAAGTGCCTGATGTTTTATTAAGCGGACATGAGGCTAAAGTGAATGAATGGCGGCATGAACAGGCGCTGGAGCGAACCAGACTACGTCGTCCTGACCTTTTGGAATAGAAGAGTTTACATAGTCTTAATGTGGATTTCTAAAAGATTGTGGAAAAAATAAAATTAGTTTTTTTAATTGAAAAAAAATCCCTAATATTGCAATCCGAATTTCACGGGTTGAAATATCGATTTAATAGCTTAAAATCATGGATTTAGTAAAATTTGTTGAAGAGCAGGCCATCGCGAAAAAAGATTTTCCTGCGTTCAAGTCTGGGGATACAGTGAGCGTACACTATAAAATTCGCGAAGGTAATAAAGAACGTATTCAAATTTACCAAGGTGTTGTAATTCAACGTAACAGTGCTGGTGCTAACGAAACTTTCACAGTTCGTAAAATGAGCAATAGTATTGGTGTAGAGCGTATTTTCCCTATCAATTCTCCTAATATTGAGAAGGTAGAAGTGAATAGCTATGGTAAAGTTCGTAGAGCGAAATTGTTCTATTTACGTGCTTTAACTGGTAAAGCTGCTCGTATCAAATCTTTGAGAAAATAATACTCTTTATTATAAGATATAGCCTTCACGATTAATTTCGTGGAGGTTTTTTTGTTTAGGGTATTCTTTTAACATTAAGGTTAAAATTAATAAAGGTTAATGGCCCTAGGTTAGGTTAAATTTGTAAATATGTTAGATGCTGCCTTTTTCGATCAGGTGTTTTGGGGTAATACAGTAAAAGCTTATTGCCTTTTTGCTGCGATTCTTTTCTTTGGGATCATTTTAAAAAGGATCATTTCAAAGCTTTTAAGTAAGCTTTTATTTATGCTTTTCAAGAACTTCTCACAGCAATCACATGATGATGCTTTTGTGGCGCTGCTGATCAAACCCATATCATTACTGATTCAATTAACTACACTTTATCTGGCCATTAACCAATTGAATCATCCACTTGAAGTGGCTATATTTCATTATAGAAAACTCGTAGGAAAAGTTAAAATTGCTGTACCAGTAAGTTTAGGCGATTGTATTGACCGGATTTTTCTTTTCCTAATTATTCTTTCCGTATTCTGGATTATTTTAAGAATTATCGATTTCATTAGCCATGTATTATTGTACAAAGCTTCGTTAACCAGTAATAAATCAGATGATCAATTGGTTCCCTTTCTCAAAGAATTGTTTAAAACACTGGTTATCTTTATTGGCTTCTTTACCCTTTTAGGTTTCGTTTTTGAAGTCAATGTATTAACGCTCATTACTGGTTTAGGAATTGGTGGTATAGCCATCGCCTTGGCTGCAAAAGAAAGTCTGGAAAATCTAATCGGATCGTTTACCATTTTTCTGGATAAACCTTTTGTGGTTGGTGATTTGGTCAAAGTAGATGGTGTAGAAGGAACCGTAGAGAAAGTCGGCTTCAGAAGTACCAGAATTCGCACATCTGAACGTACAATGGCAACCATCCCTAACCGAGGTATGATTGATGGTGTTTTAGAAAACCTATCCCTCCGGAATTCTCGTAAGGTATCTTTTATTATCGGCCTTACGTATGAAACCACCTCTGAGTCATTAAGAAAAATCATTACAGAAATTGAAAGTTATATCAACAATCACATTGGTACAAGTGATGATGGTAATGCTTCATTCAAAAGTTTTGGTGATTCTGGTTTAAATATTGAAGTGAATTATTTTGTAACCGTATTAAACTATAGCGATTTCCTTAAAATAAGACAAGAAATTAACCTGGTAATTATGGATATCGTAATCAATAATAAATCTGATTTTGCATATCCTACGCAGCGTTTAATCAGTGATCGCCCTATCGCTCCCGATGTAGAAAAGGAAGTTGGTAATGATGCTATAGATTAAATTGCTTATAAACCTCAAGTCGATTTATTAATTTAACTAATTCGCTTAGGGCGATCGTCATGCTGAATTTATTTCAGCATCTTTTCTGTAAAACAGACCCTGAAATGAATTTAGGGTGACGACCAGAGAGACATAAACCACCGCTCAAATATTTGTAAATAAATAAAGAAGCCGACTTAGCATAAACTAAATCGGCTTTTCTTATAGCTATTATTTGCCTTAACTTAATGTTGCCAAGGTGGTGATGCCACCTTTTACTACCTGGTTAAGTTCAACATTCACTTTGGTTCCAACAGGTAAGAAAACATCCACTCTCGATCCAAATTTAATAAAACCGAATTGCTCAGTCTGTACAACCTGATCTCCTTCTTTTACATACCAAACAATTCTACGAGCCAAAGCGCCTGCAATTTGGCGGAACAAAACAGAAGTACCATTTTTATGTTCAACCACAGTAGTGGTGCGTTCGTTTTCTGTAGATGATTTAGGGTTCCAGGCGGCTAAATATTTACCTGGATGGTATTTAAAAAACTTCACCACGCCTGAAATAGGATTCCGGTTGATGTGCACGTTTACAGGCGACATAAAAATGGACACTTGTAGCCTTCTATCTTTGAAATATTCTCCTTCTTCTGTCTCTTCAATTACTACGACTTTTCCATCTGCAGGGCAAATCACTAGGTCTTCGCCGTTGGAAAAACTCCGGTTTGGGTTGCGAAAAAACTGAAGCACAATCAGAAATAATGCTGCCGAGCAAATATAGATAAACCATCGCAACCAGGTGATGTCGTAGTATTTATAATCAACAACGGCATTGATCACGAAAATGAGTAAAATGGTTATGGCTATTGTGGTATAACCTTCCTTATGTATGGTCATCTTGTTAAAATTATTGGGCAAAGGTGCAAAAAATAAATTAATCCAATTTAAAAATTATGCCTCAGTTGCTCTATAGATGTCTATCAGATTTCTTCCCAAGCCATTATAATCTAATCCGTAACCTACAACAAATTCATTGGGAATTTCAAAACCAACATAGGCCAGATCCTCAATTTCGTACTTTAAAGCGGTTGGTTTAAGTAAAAGAGAAGCCACTTTAACTGATGCGGGATTTTTCTCTTTTATTATTTTAAGAATGTGTGTAAGCGTTAAACCCGTATCTACAATATCTTCTACCACAATAATATCCCTGTCTTTAATGTTAGCTGGTAAGCCAATTAATTCTTTTACCTGACCAGAACTGGAGGTGCCTTCATAAGATGCCACACGCATAAATGCCACCTCACATGGGATATTAACTTCTTTAATGAGATCGGCCATAAATAAAAAACTCCCATTTAGTACTCCAATAAATAACGGACACTTGTTTTCATAATCCACATTCAATTGAATGCCCATTAAACGAATTCTTTTATTAATGGTATCATTCTCTAAAAAGATCTCAAATTCTTTATCCTCTACCTGTATTTTATGCATTCTTTTGCTGTAATGTTTAATGTTGCAAAGTTGGACGATTCATTTCTTAACTGAAAACTATTTTAAAGCCCATTTTCCAGTTCTTTCTCTCGCCTTCGCTGTTCTCTTCGCTCCTGCCTTAACTGTTTTTTGGTTTTTGTAGTGTCAGCAGTTTTAACGCTTGTGGTATCACTCTTATGCCCGCCAAAAATACGATCGAAAAGATTTTTATTATTATCCTGCATAATTACTGGTGGCATTCCCTCATCATCATCGCCATCAAATGCGGAGGTATCCACAGCTGAAGTATCAGGTGCAAGGTATTGACGTAACCCCTCTCTTAAACGAACATTATAAAATCCATAACCAGAAGTGTCAGCCGGTGTTAAGCCGCGTCTGGCCATAATGTTTCCCATAAATCTAAAATAGTTAAACATATAAGGCTTCAGACCACCGCCTGCCATAAATTTGTACATTGCTGCTTTAGGTTTCGGAACAATGCTGGCTAAAAATAATCCATCCCCAATAGTTAAATCAGCAGGTTGCTTGCCAAAATAATACCTTGATGCTTCGCCAATGCCATAAATATTCTGACCCAATTCCATGATGTTGAAATATACTTCCAGCATTCTATTTTTACTCACCAGGTGATTATGCTCAATTAACCATACGATTAATATTTCTTCCGCTTTTCGGGCCAATGTTTTTTGTCGGCTGAGGTAAACGTTTTTAACCAATTGCATGCTGATGGTACTTCCACCTCTCTTAAATTTCTTTTCTTTATAATTTACAGCAATTGACTTCCGGATTGATTCTTCTACAAAACCATTATGGGTAAAGAATGATGGATCTTCTGCTGTTAGCACGGCATTGATAAAGTTTTTTGAAATCTGATTTAATGGCGTAAAATTGTGGTTAGAAGGGCCGATTGTGATATCCCGCATGGGTTTACCATATTCATAAGGTGTATAGACAAAAGTGTTGTTAATTTTTTGAAGGTCTGTTTTTCCCCACTTCGTAATTTTAAAATCAACAGGTGTTAATGTTGAATTAAAGCGAACACTATCCGGGATTTTAGTGTCCAGGTAAAAATTAAGACTATATTTTACCTTTCCCTGAACTTTTAAGCCTTCAAGAGACTCAAATAAACCTTGAGGAAAAGCATTCAGAACAGCTTGTGCATCCTGTTCAGGAGCCTTTAATTTGAGTTCGTAAATTTTGTTTTTCCCTAGGGTGTATTTAATAAAGGGATGTATTTCTGCATTTTTTAAATAAGCTGTAGAGCTGCTATCTAATGCAATGTAATTTGGGCCGACTAAAATATCAGCATCTAATTTTGCACTTTGAACGATAATATCATTAGAGGCAATTCTCGGCTGGTTGATCAGCATATTCTTAACAGACCATGAACCAGAGATTTTGTAGTCATTACCACTGTATTTCGCGTTTTTAAGCTCCGTTTGAAGGGTGTCAAAACTTAGCTTGGCATGAAGCTTATTGTTGAGGTAAGGCAATTCTAGCTTCTTTCCATCGGCATAGGCAGTGAAGCTTAATTCTTTGCTGCCTGGGTTTACATAACCATCAACATGCCAGGTAGATTCTCCATTGTTAACATTGATTGTAGATTTTAGATCACCACCATCAATTACAGCAACCGTGGCAAAACTAAGTTTAGCTGTATCGTGATCATTAAACTTAAAAACCATGTTTTTCACATCCATATCATCAGGAATTTTATATAAAACCTGATTAAGAATATTGTTCGCAATTTCTGACAGATTGGACTTGCCTTTATTTTCTGTACTGTCCTTTTTCTTCCTTTTTAAGATAAAATCGATGTTCGTAGTAGAATCTTTCAAGACTACACTAACAAAGCCATCTTTCATTTCTACCTCTGATAGTTTAACATTCCCAAAGATTAGCGGAAATAGTTTAACGCCAATGCTCAATTCTCCAATGTTGGAAAGCGTATCCCGTTCTTTTGGAACTACAGAAATAGCAGTCATTTTTACAGTACTTAATCCTGTAAATCCGGCAGAGCCGATTTTCACTTCCAGTCCGTAATCTTTATCGGCCTTAGCTATTGCCTTAGCCACCATTTTCTTTAACAAGGCCTCTCGCTTAGAATAGGCAACAGCACCCAATGAGATACAAACAATTAAAAAAACACCCAAAACCCAGGCTCCGATTTTTAAATATTTTTTAGGGATCTTGATTTTTGGTATTTGCATATAGTCGTAAAAATGGTTAATTGCTTAAACGTAACAATTAAATGTTTATTTCGTGTTAAAATTACAGTTTAAAAGCCTAAATAAAAGTATATGTAGCGATGTTTTGTTAATTTTGAATTTAAATTAATACAATGCAAATTAGCCCGCAACAAGTTTTAGATGCACTTAAGAATGTAGAAGATCCTGATCTGAAAAGAGATTTGGTAACCTTAAACATGATTAAGGATTTAAAAATAACTGATCAGCATATAAGTTTTACGTTAGAGCTTACTACACCGGCCTGCCCGATGAAGGAAATGCTTAAAAACGCATGTAACAATGCCATTAAACACTTCGTGTCAGCCACCGCTGAAATCAGTATTAATGTTACTTCAAGAGTTACTCAGCCTGTAAATTCATCTTCATTGGATAACATCAAAAATATTATTTTGGTTTCATCAGGTAAAGGTGGTGTGGGTAAGTCTACGGTATCCAGTAATCTTGCTGTGGTACTGGCTAGGGATGGTGCCAAGGTAGGTTTAATAGATGCTGATATCTATGGACCATCGGTGCCAACTATGTTTGATTTGGTTGATGCAAAACCTGGAGCAGAAGAAACAGCAGATGGAAAGACCAAAATTATCCCGATTGAAAAATATGGTATTAAGATTTTATCCCTTGGGTTTTTCGCGGATCCTGGTCAGCCCGTACCGTGGCGTGGTCCGATGGCTTCAAATGCAGTAAAGCAATTATTTAATGATACCAACTGGGGAGAACTGGATTATTTAATTGTGGATCTTCCACCGGGAACCGGAGATATTCACATTACCATTACGCAAAGTTTCCCTATATCCGGCGCTGTTGTAGTAACCACGCCTCAGCAAGTTGCGCTTGCAGATACACATAAGGGCCTTGCAATGTTTAAAATGCCAGGGATTAATATTCCAATATTAGGCGTAGTGGAAAACATGTCTTATTTTACGCCTGAAGAATTACCTGAAAATAAATATTACATTTTTGGTAAAGGTGGCGGAACTAAACTTGCAGAGCGATTTGATGTGCCGTTTTTGGGCGAAATTCCAATTATCCAGAGCATTTCTGAAGCTGGAGATAATGGCAAACCAGTGGCACTAAACCAAAATCCTTTGCTTGATGTTATATTTGGAAATATTGCAAGTAAAATTGCGCAGCAGATATCCATCAACAATGCACAAATGGTGAATTGCTAAAAAATTACTATTTTTATATTTTAAAAAACCAATAATGAATTTAACAGAACAAGTAGAACAGGCATTGGAAACTATCAGGCCATATTTAAAGGCTGATGGAGGTGATGTTTCTGTTGAAGAAATTACAGCTGATGGTACAGTAAAGCTTAAGTTATTGGGCAACTGTGGCTCTTGCCCAATGAGTTTTATGACCATGAAATCGGGTATTGAACAAGCCATTATGAAAGCTGTACCTCAAATTACTTCAGTAGTTGCCGTAAACATGGCAGAGCAAGATTAGCTTTAACAATATTTAACAAGGAAGTTTTATTATTAAAATTACTTTTGTCTCAATGAGATATTGTGTTACCCTAATTTGCTTATTTTTTTCCTTTGCCACTTTTGCACAACAGAAGCCGGCCAGGGAAAAGCTTATCCAATTTTCAGGAATTATAACAGATATCGATAGTTCAAATGTAATTCCTTACGTAACCATTACTAACCTCTCTGCGAACAGCAAACGTGTTGCTGCAGATTACCGCGGTTATTTTACCTTTATTGTTAATCCTGGCGATACCATTTTATTCACCGCAATTGGCTATAAAAAATTCTCTACCGTAATTCCGGAAGGTACACCAGACAGTAAGTATACAATTATGGTTAAGTTGAAATCAAACGTAATTGATTTACCTTCTGTTCGGGTTTTTCCGTGGGCAACAACAGAAGAGTTTACTCGTGAATTTTTATCCATGAAATTGGCTGATGATGATATGGCGATCGCTAAAAAAAATCTTTCCCGGTCATCGATAGATGGTTTAATTCAGGCTTTACCTCGTGATGGACAAGAAATTGGCAGTCAGAATTACCGATACAACTTCGATAGGATGGTTAATAAAAATATGGTGCAAACCAATCCTTTATTAAATCCTTTTGCCTGGGGTAAATTAATGCAGCAGATTTTTGATGGCGATAAGAAGAGAAACGAGAATTAAGTCTTGAGTTTTTAGTTCGGAGTCTGGAGTCTTGGGCTTTAAAATCAAAAGCGTCGTCATTGCGAGGAGGCTTTTCAGCTGACGAAGCAATCTGTTTTGTGATTGAGATTACTTCATTCCTAGGCAATGACGGAATAAATAAAAAAAGGGAAAACGTTTCCATTTTCCCTCTTCCATTTTAATAAAATCTATCTTTTTTTGCTCTTATTCAAGAACTTCATTTTATAATCAGTTTTGATATTTCCTTTTGAAATGGCATCCAGCTTGCTTTTCAACATGGTTTTGCGCAGCACACTTATTTTATCGGTAAATAGCTTGCCTTCAATATGATCGTATTCATGCTGGATGACACGGGCAGGCATTCCATCTACATCATCGGTATGCTCTACAAAGTTTTCGTCCAGGTAAGTTACCTTAATGTTTGGTTTGCGTGAAACGTTTTCACGAATATCAGGGATGCTTAAACAGCCTTCATTAAACAACCAGGCCTCGCCGGTTTCTTCCAGAATTTTAGCGTTAATGAATACCTTTTTATAACCTGGAGTTCCATCTTCTTCGTCTTCACTAATGTCTACAATAAATAAACGGATGGGTAAACCAATTTGTGGTGCAGCCAAGCCAACACCATTTGCGTAATACATGGTATCGAACATGTCGCTGATCAGCTTTTCTAATTCTGGGTAATCTTTATCAATGTCGGTTGCGATCTTTTTTAAAATCGGATCTCCGTAAGCAACTATAGGTAATTTCATGATGTAATATATTATGTCGTCCGCTATTGAGAGGTACTAAGCAATCTTAATGCGCTGGGTTAACTAGCGATCGTTATAGGGATTGCTTTATGCCTCACAATGACGAAAAAATCAAGCATTGCAAAGGTATTTTTTACAAAAATAACAATTATTCTGCTATCGGCGAGAAAGTAAAAATGTTAAGCTTTTCTATGTCTAAAACCTCATCAACGATTTCAGCAATCTGCCGGGTATTTACCGCATTTATTTTCTCAAAAACCGTTTCAAGCGAATCAATTTTATCATGATCAATTAAGCTTTTTGCCATTGAGATTATTAATCCGATTCTGTTTTCTTCTCCTAAAGCAATCTGACCAATAAATTTGTTTTTAGCTTTTTGTAATTGAAGATCATTTAATGGCTTTTCTCTTAATTTTTTAATTTCTTTAAAAATCAGGGATAAAGCTTTTGCTTGTTTTTCTATATCGGTTCCGAAATAAATGGAAAAGATTCCTGTGTCACTAAGTGGGGAAAAATTTGATTCAATGGTATAGGCAATGCCGTATTTCTCTCTGATTTGCAAATTTAATACAGAACTCATTCCATTACCACCAAAATAATTATTTAGCAGCATTAATCCGACCTTTTTTTCCTGGTATGTTGAATAAGTTTGCGTTCCTAAGATGCAATGTGACTGCATAATGGGTTTGTAAATTGTTGTAGTTACTGGTTTTAAAATGGCTGGCTTTGGCCGGTGTTTAGCTGGTGTATTTTCTTCAACATCCGCAAAGTGTTTAATCCCTTTTTTAACCACACTGTTTAAGCTATAATTTCCAATCACCGCCACTACGATTTCATTGGTGCGGTAATTAGCCTTCCTAAAAGCAATCACATCTTCTCTGGTAAAACTTTGAACCGAATCAGTGGTGCCCAGGATATTATTACCAAGCGGATGACCGGCAAAAAGCATATCTTCAAAATCATCATTAATGGCTTCTTCCGGTTGGTCTAAATAAGAGGCGATTTCATCTAAAATTACACTCTTTTCTTTATCCATTTCTTCTTCCGGGAAAGTAGAATGAAAAATAATATCATTAAAAAGATCTAATGTTCGGTCTAAATAAGGGTTTATAAAGGAAGCATGAACGCAGGTATACTCTTTGGTTGTATAGGCATTTAAATCAGCTCCAACGCTTTCCAGGCGATTTAAAATCTGGTTGGTGCTGCGTTTTTCTGTACGCTTAAAAATTAAATGCTCAATAAAATGTGCTAAGCCAGCTTTATGTTCAGCCTCATCTCGTGAGCCAGTATTGATAATGATGCAGGCATGTGAGATGGCTGAAGCCGATGGTACGTGCAACAAGCGAATTCCATTGGGTAAGGTGTGAACATTGTATTCCATTGACCGGCAAAGATAAGGCTAATTGATTAAAATGTTTCTGTATCTGGATATTGCAATTGTAAAGTGGATATCAATTTATCTTTGGTAGGTCGGTTGCGAATGAGAAAAATTAGGTTCACTGCGGCGAAAATTAAAAAGAAGGCATTTTGTGATACAAATGTGCCTACTAGATTAAAAAGTGCACCTCCTTCTAATAATGCTGAACTCAAAATAAAAGCCGTTTGATATTGATTTATTTTTGAATCGACAGCGGCTGCCTGATCTATTTTTGTAATTAAGTTTTTGAACGCAATGATGCTCACTGAGAGCGAAATTAATCCTACAATTGGAAATATTGGATTGAAAGGTGCAGTATTCGTCGGATTGGCATCAAAATACAATTGATTTCTGTTAATTAAAATAGTTACAATAGCAAACAGGAAGACAAAAAAGCATAAGGCCAGGTGAATAATTTGAAGCGGTTTTAATTTAGAATTCATTAGGGATCTTTTATACTATATGTGAAAAGGATAAGTTGAGCGAGTTAAAGAACAATTCGTTTTCCAGCTCACTCAACAATGATATAGTATAGTTACTTCGTAATTCCTTCTAATTTAAAGAAGAAAGCATATCCCAATGCCTCTTCCTTTAAATAATCGAAACGGCCAGATGCACCACCATGTCCAAATTCCATATTGGTTTTAAGGAACAATACATTTTGGTCTGTTTTCATTGTTCGCAATTTAGCCACCCATTTTGCGGGTTCAAAATACTGTACCTGGCTATCATGCAATCCGGTAGTTACCAGCATATTTGGATAAGCCTTTTTCTCTACGTTTTCGTAAGGAGAATAACTCTTCATGTAATCATAAGCATCTTTTTTCTTTGGATTTCCCCATTCATCAAACTCATTCGTAGTTAATGGAATGCTTTCATCCAGCATCGTATTGACTACATCAACAAAAGGAACATCAGCAATTACACCATTCCATAAGTCTGGTGCCATATTTACAACTGCACCCATCAATAAGCCTCCTGCACTTCCTCCATTGGCATACAAATGACCCTTTGAAGTATATTTTTGATCAATCAGATATTCACCTGCGGCAATAAAATCAGTAAAAGTGTTTTTCTTTTTCATCAATTTGCCGTCCTCATACCATTGGCGACCCATTTCTTGTCCGCCGCGAATGTTTGCAATTGCGAAAACAAAACCGCGATCTAAAAGACTCAAGCGAACGGAAGAAAAATAGACATCAGAATTTGCACCATATGAGCCATACCCATAAAGCATCAATGGAGATTGACCATTTTTCTCAAAACCTTTCTTGTATACCAAAGCAACAGGGATTTTGGTGCCATCTTTTGCGGTTGCAAAAATACGCTCTGTTACATAATCTTTAGGATTGTAACCACCCACAACCTCTTGCTGTTTCATCAGCTTCTGATCTTTTTTCTCCAAATCATAATCATAAACCGAACTTGGTGTAGTTAAAGAAGTATAAGAATAGCGTAAGGTTTTACTATTATATTCTGGGTTAGCGCCAACGCCAGCATCATAGGCTGGCTCATCAAACTTGATGTAATAATCGCCACCATTTTTCCTTAAAACTCGCAATTCTGTTAAACCATTTTTGCGTTCAGATAGAACAGTATAATCTTTAAATTCCTCTGCGCTTTCTAATAATACATCAGTACGATGTGGAATAACTTCCTTCCAGTTTTCTTTTTCTGTTTTATCAAGTGGACATTCCATCAATCTGAAGTTCTTAGCCTTCCAATTGGTTAGGATTAAAAATTTTCCATCAACAGGCATTACATTATACAAAACATCTTTAGAGCGGGCAGCAAAGATTTTAAAGTCAGCTTCTGGATGATCGGCATCAATCATTTTATATTCTGAGGTTAAAGTACCTTGCGAGGCTACAAAAATGTACTTTCCGTTTTTAGACTTACCTACACCAATATAATTGGTATTGTCTTTTTCATCATAAACCACCACATCGGCTTTTTCATTGGTACCGAGTGTGTGTTTTTTTATCTTTTCACTTAATAGCGTAACAGGATTTTTCGAAGTATAAAATAAAGTTCTATTGTCATTTGCCCAAGCACCCGGACCTTCGGTGTTGGTGATGGCATCTTTATAAATTTCGCCCGTTTCTAAATTTTTAACCTGAATGGTATATTGCCTGCGTGAAACCTTATCCACACCATAAGCCAGCAATTTATTATCTGGACTAACTTTAAAACCTGTTGCACTAAAGTAGGCATGGCCTTTTGCCATTTCATCAACATCTAAAAGGACCTCTTCAGGAGCGGTCAAACTGCCTTTTTTTCTGCAGTATTTAAAGTATTGCTTGCCATCTTCTGTACGGGAATAATAAAAATATCCATTCCTGAAAACTGGTACAGACTCATCTTTTTCCTTAATCCGAGCTTTCATTTCCTTAAACAAATCAGCCTGAAAAGCATCGGTGCTCTTCATCATCTCATCCAGGTATTTATTCTCGGCCTTTAGATAATTTACCACTTTCGTACTATCCGGTCCTTTTTTAAAGTAATCAATCATCCAGTAATAATTATCTACAACGGTATCACCGTGAATTATTCTTTTATGCGGAATGATTTCCGCTACAGGGGCCTTTACATCGGGCCATTTTATAGGTTCCATTTCTTTCTTTTGTGGATGATTACATGCCGAAATTGCACTGAACAAGATCAGGGATGGTAAAATACGTTTCATGTTTCGTTCAGGATTAGGTGAATGCAATTTAATGAAATAGTTTATTAGTTTAATGGTCATTGGTTCATTAGTAGCGAGAAGGTTATTTGAGACTCTTTAAACAGATACACGAAAACGGATGATTGCCATTTTAGCAAAAGTTGATCATTCACGGTCATGATTATCTGAATTTAAGAAAATGATGTTAAATTGCCACTATAAACTGCTTTAAATCACCATGAAATTAGGGTATAAAAAAATAGTTGTCAAAGTAGGATCAAATGTAATTACGCAGGGAAATGGATTACCTGATGAAGCGAGAATCAATCATCTTGTTAACCAACTGGCAGAAATCAAGCAGCAGGGTATAGAAGTTATTCTGGTTTCTTCCGGAGCTGTTGCGGCTGGCAGAAGTTTAATTAAAGTCTCAGATAAACAAGATGCCATTACTACACGACAATTATTGGCTGCCATTGGTCAGGTAAAGTTGATTAATACTTATTCTAATTTTTTTGCCACACATCAAATAAAGTGTGCCCAGGTTTTAGTAACGAAAGAAGATTTTCGCGATCGGGCGCATTACCTGAATATGAAAAACTGTATGCAAATTTTGCTACAGAATGATGTTATTCCCGTCGTCAATGAAAATGATGTGGTTTCGGTAACCGAATTAATGTTTACAGATAATGATGAACTGGCAGGTTTAATTGCTTCGATGTTAAATGCGGATGCCTTGATTATTTTATCTAATGTAGATGGAATATATGATGGTGATCCTAAAATGGAAGGTTCGCAGGTTATTGAAGAAATTTCAGGAACGGTTTCAAATCTGGCTTCCTTTATTCAAACAGGAAAATCACAGTTTGGCAGAGGAGGAATGATTACCAAATCAACAATGGCGCAAAAGGTAGCTAAGCTTGGGATTACCGTTCATATTGCCAATGGAACAAAAGATAATGTGCTTATTTCTTTGCTTGATCAGAAATTAGTTCACACTCGATTTGTGCCTGAAAAAAGTAAATCGGGCAAGAAAAAATGGATTGCACACTCCGAAACCGCTGCAACTGGAATTGTAAGATTAAACGATGGCGCAAAAGCAGTTTTAACCTCTGGTAAAGCGACCAGTTTACTGCCAGTTGGAATAATAGAGATTCAAACTGACTTTTTAAAAGGGGATATTATTAAAATTGTAGATGAGCAAAATGCTTTAATTGGTTTGGGGATAGCAGAATATGGTTCGGAAAAAGCAAGAGAAAGAATCGGGCTCAAGAAACAAAAAGCGCTGGTGCATTATGATTATTTTTATTTGGTGATTTAAGCAGAAAGACCAAAGCTGAAAGGCTATAGCAATTGTAACTAAAACAAATTAACCACAGAGGTCAACAGGGTTGAAGACATAGAGGATAATAGAGGTAGCATCCGTACGCTAAGCCTCAGTGGTTAACTGGCTATGTCGAAATTATAAGAAGGAATCAGTCTTTCTGCTTCCAGGCTTGATACTTGATACTAAATACTTACTACTAAACACTCACTACTAAACATGAACTACTCCATATACTTCGAAAACGCTAAGAAAGCAACCCGAAATCTTATTAATCTATCTAAAGAAAAAGTGAATGCGGTTCTTTCTGATTTAGCGGAGGCTTTAATAGAAAACACATCAATCATCCTTCAGGAAAATGAAAAAGATTTGGCTAAAATGCCTGTTGATGATCCTAAATATGACCGACTGAAACTAACAACGCAGCGGATTTTAGATATAGCCAACGATATTAAAAGTGTGGCGAATCTGGTTAATCCGCTAAATGAAGTATTGTCTGAGAAAACTTTAGATAACGGTTTAGATTTAAAAAAAATCCGTGTGCCGCTAGGCATTGTTGGTGTGATCTATGAGGCACGCCCGAACGTTACTGCCGACGTTTTCTCATTGTGTTTTAAAACGGGAAATGTTGCTGTTTTGAAAGGTGGAAGTGATGCTGAATCTTCAAATTTAGCCATTGCAAAAGTAATTCAGAAGGTGTTAGAAAAGCATGGGATTAATCCTGACGTGCTTACCTTATTGCCTGCTGAAAGGGCCGCAACAATGGCTTTGCTGAATGCCAGAGGTTTTGTGGATGTATTAATTCCACGTGGAAGTCATTCATTAATTAATTATGTAAGGGAAAATAGTAAAATCCCTGTTATTGAAACCGGTGCTGGCATTGTACACACCTATTTTGATGAATCTGGAGATTTAGAAAAAGGCAAAGTGATTATTTTTAATGCCAAAACCAGAAGAGTGAGTGTTTGCAATGCGCTGGATTGCGTGTTGATTCATCAAAGTAGATTGAATGATTTAACAAACCTTTTAATGCCGTTAGCTGAAAAAAAAGTGGAACTTTTTGCAGATGAAATAAGTTATAAGATGCTAAAATCTTCTTATCCATCAAATCTGCTAAACCGTGCTACAGAAGATCATTTTGGTACAGAATTTCTATCCTTAAAAATGGCTGTTAAAGTTGTGGAAGATTTTAATGAAGCGATCAATCACATTGCCGATTATAGTTCTAAACATAGCGAAGCGATTATCTCCGAAAATGCAGAAAACATTACAAATTTCTTAAATCTGGTTGATGCAGCTGCAGTTTATGCAAATGCTTCTACAGGCTTTACTGATGGTGCTCAATTTGGATTAGGTGCAGAAATTGGTATTAGTACACAAAAACTACATGCTCGCGGTCCAATGGGCTTAGAAGAATTAACCAGTTATAAATGGGTGGTTAGAGGTGATGGACAGGTGAGAAAATAGGGGAACGGTTAGCTGATGAGTTGGATAATTGGGAAGATGGTAAGTTGTAAACTGATCACCAATAAACCATTTAAATCTCAAACACCTCTCCTCTTTCAGGTGCTACTACATCAAAACCATCTTCCAGCAATGCAGCAGATAAACTCTTCAAACTGTTATCTTCACCATGCACAAGAAAAACTTTCTTAGGTTGACCTGTTTGCTTTACTGTTCGCATGAGATCGTCATGGTCACCGTGACCACTGAGTAAATCTGTTTGGCGAATAGTAGCATAAACCATCATTTCACGGTCTTTAATTCTTACAATAGGTGCGCCACTTAAGAGTTTATAACCGAGTGTTCCTTTTGCGCAATAGCCAATAAAAAGGATGGTACAGTAATAATTTTGAATGTTATAATACAAGTGATCCTGAATACGCCCACCTTCTAACATTCCTGCGGATGAAATGATGATGCAAGGGTCAAAATAATTGGAAACATCCTTGCTTTCTTTCATGTTTTGAACGTAAGCCAAATGCTCAAATTCAAATTCATCACCCATGGTTTTATAAAAATCCTTTGCCTCCTGATTCACCAGGTTATGGTGTTTCCGGTAAACATCTGTTGCCTGTATAGCCATGGGGCTATCAACAAAAATCTGAACTGGCGGCAATAATTTCTTAGTGAAAATTTGATTTAAGGCAAATACAAGCGATTGCGTTCTTCCAATGCTAAAAGCAGGAATAATTAATCTGCCAGGGGTTTTGATACAAGCCTCTTCAATTTCTTTTATTAATCTTTCTTCCAGTGTTTGGTCTTTAGTATGATAACGGCCTCCATAGGTGGCTTCGCATACAAAATAGTCTACGGCGGGTATGGGATCTGGCTTTACTAAAACCGGATAATGTTCCCGGCCAATATCACCTGAGAATGCAATGCGCTTTTCTTCGCCATGATCATTTATGGTTAAAACCGCAGCAGCTGCACCTAATAAGTGTCCCACAGGGATAAATGTTAGGCTGATATCACCATTAATTTTGAAAGGCTTATTAAAGGCAATGGTTACAAAACGATCAATGGTATCCATCACATGTTTGTGCAAATACAATGGTTTCGGTCCACTAAAATTACCACGTTTAGTGCGTGGTTTTCTACTTTGTTTACGTAAAAAAAGCTCCACAGAATCAAACAGTAATATCGAAGTTAAATCGGCTGTTGGAGGTGTACAAAGTACCTGGCCATCGAAACCCAGGCGTACAAGCGTAGGTAAATTACCAGAATGGTCAATATGTGCATGGGTTAAAATAACAAGATTGATGCTGGCAGGGTCAAAAGGAAATTGTTGGTTTTCTTCCTGATAAGTTTCCTTTTCATAATCCAATCCGCAATCTATCAATATTTTATAATGCCCAACTTCCAGCAGGTGCATACTTCCTGTTACCTGTTGCGCCGCGCCCCAAAACGTTAACTTCATCTTCTAATCTTTCGGTAAATTGTTTGTTGTAAAGTAATACAAATGACGGGATTTTTATGCAGTGAGATGTAATTTTTAATTATTAGGCATATTTATATTTGCTTTTAATAGTTCAGTGCATCTCTTTCCAATAGAAAATATCTATTGGTTATCTGTCCTCTTGCGAATCCTTCAATCTTGAATAGTTTTATGCTATGATACTAAATGTTAAATGCTTTCACTCAAAAATGATTATGCTTAAGCAGATTTATGATTTATCTTTATCGAAAAAAAATCAGCGATGCAAGAACCTTTTGATATAGAAATTGGCCCCGTAAATTATTCTGTTTTTCCTGAAGGGAATGACTCATATACCATTTTTAAAGATGGAAGAGAATATATTCAGATTCAAAAAGATACCTCATCTATTTGGTTAAAAATGGATTATAAAACCGAGCTTCCGATTTTTGAGGAAGATGAGGAGGTAAATGCAATTGGACAGGCAATAGAAAAATATGTGCCTGAGGAAGAAGATGATGAAGAAGAGGAATTATAAAGAGCTTGAATATTCTACTGGTTGCTTGCCTAGCAACCAATAGAATAACTAAATTTTAGCTTGTTAAATCATTTTTAATAATTCTTCAGCTACTTTCTCTGATGAAGCTGGATTTTGACCGGTTATTAATAAGCCATCTACAACAGCGTAAGGATTCCAATCTTCTATTTTAGAGTATACTCCTCCATTTTGAACCAACATATCTTCTACCAGAAAAGGTACCACATTGGTTAATTGTACGCCTTCTTCTTCGGTATTGGTAAAGCCCGTTACTTTTTTACCTTTAACCAAATATTCACCATTAACTTTTACATCTTTTAATACGCCAGGGGCATGACATACAAAAGCGACAGGTTTATTTGCGGTATAAAAATCAACAATTAATTTTTGAGAAGTTGCATTTTCTGCCAGGTCCCAAAGTGGACCATGGCCCCCCGGATAAAATACACCATCGTAATCCTCCATTTTCACTTCATCCAATGGAATAGTATTTTTTAATTTATCTAAGAGGACAGAATCATTATCCATTCTTTTCGTATTGTCAGTTTGAAAAGAAGGTTCTTCACTTTTAGGGTCAATTGGTGGCTGCCCCCCTTTTGTAGAAGCCAATACGATTTCTACATCCTTATCTACTAATGCATAATATGGAGCAGCCAATTCTTCTGACCAAAAACCTGTTTTTTTACCTGTATTTCCTAATTCGTCGTGACTCGTAAGCACGAATAAAACTTTTTTACTCATATTCATTAATGTTTAATGTTATTCAAATTTAGGGCTATGTTTTTCACTGGCACAGGACTTCAGTCACAAATTTGTTGTGCGTTAAATCACACTTTTGGAGAAAGTCTGCTTAAGCTTTCTCTTGAAATACCAAGATATGCTGCAATTATAGTTTTTGAGAGCCGCTGCCCCAAGTGTGGGTATTGGCGGGTAAATTGTTCAAAGCGTTCCTTTGGATTAGTAGTAAGCAAAGAGAGAATTCTTTGTTGTAAGGCTACATAACCAGAACTATTTTTAACTCTGAAAAAATGCTCCATTTTATGGTTTTCTCTACATATCTTATCCAGGTCTTCTTTAGAGATATAAAGCAATTCTACGTTTTCAAGACAAGTGATACTTGTAATAGATTTGACTTTATTGTAGAAAGCCTGAAAATCTGAAATCCACCAGTTTTCTGTTGCAAACTGAATGATATATTCTTTGCCATTTACATCATTAAATGTTGCTTTTAGAAGTCCACTGATCACAAAATAGATATTGTCTACCCGCTCGTCTTCCTGAATTAAATACTGATGTTTTTTAAGTTGTTTGAGCTTGAAGTAGCTATTAATATATTCAAACTCCTCATCAGTAAGTGAGACAATTTCTTCAATATGTTTTCTTAATTCAAAACTCATGCTATAAAGCTAAATAAATTTAGAATTTGATTTGTTTTTAGATAGGCAGATTAAAATGTTAGGGGCAAAGAAAAAGTCCCGATTTTCGTCGGGACTTAAATGTTTTCTTTAATTCTTATCGGGTACAGTTAGCTGTCCAGGTACCATTTGAATTGGAAACACCAATTTTTAAAGTACTGGCGTCAATTGTAATTCCAATTACACCCGTACCAATACTGACGTAAGTATTACCACTTTCCTGAAATTTAACACCTGTAATATCAGGAATGTTGTTTCCAAAAAAGAAGCTATACGTATCATTAACCTTTGTTACGGTTACTTTGCCATCCGTGCTGGTGATTTGATTGTTGCCTTGTGTATAAGATACGCTTCCTCTGTAAGTACCTACAAAGAAATCTTTATCTGCAGGGTCAGTATCTTTTTTGCAAGATACCATTACTGTTAATGCTATTAATAGCATGCTGAAAATTTGGATTGTCTTTTTCATAAATGTTTTTCAATATGAATCTGGAGAAATAGTCTACAGAATCTTTTTAAATGTAACAGGCTGTTTACAACCACTATGCCAAAAGATTTTTTTAAGGGTTAATATTGTATGCTAACGCAACGAAATTAAATTTAACTTTTATAGTTTAACTTGCTGTATAATAGGTTTTTAATGATGTTTTAAGCTGCTTGTTTAAATTTTTTTAAATGAAATTTTAACCATCATCAAAGAATTTCTTTAATTCAGCAAACTGTTTAGTTTTGTAGAAAGAAAAAGCAAATTGAAAACCTTAAAAAGATCAAGCCGGGCGAAAATCAAAATGTTTGCGATATTGAAATAATGCAAATAGTTACATTAATATCTAATCTTCCTCAATATAACGATCTGGTATATACGTTACCCTCGCAAAGTTTTTCATAATGAGTTCCGTGCTTACAATTCTGCCACCTTCAAATTTTAATAATTTATCTCTCCAGATTTCATTCTTCCGGAAAAACTGACCTTCTTTTTTTAAAAATTGGTGTTCTTTTTCTATAATATGATATGCATAGTTGAGTGGTGCATCTATTCGTAGTTCGCCTTCTAAACATTTATCACTAAACCATAAATTGATTTGAAAGGTATGTTCAGTATTATTAGTGAATTGATAATCCAAATAATTATAAAAAAACGGTTGCACCGCTGCCAAAGGGTAAAACCCTGCCATCATCAGGAAAGGGATCAAAAGAATGGTGATGCCTTTCAGTAACGGTTAAAGCACTATGGATAACTAACCAATGGATTAGGTTAGAGATTTGGCAAATTCCACCGCCTATACCAGCTTTTGCTTCACTAAAAGACAATTCCATTCCCATTAAATAACCTTTTGCTTTAGTAGGTAAACCAACCAACTTACAATAGGAAAATGTTTCACCAGGCTTAACGATGATACCACTTATCTTAACTGCTGCAATTTTTAAATTGGTAACCTTATTTAGTTGTAATTGCTCGTTATTTTTACCTAGTTTTTTTTAGTAAAACAGACTGATGTTTTTTAATTCTGAATTCCAGCTTCCGTTCTGACCTTAAATTAGCATATTTTTTATCATCCAAAAGCCACTCAAGCCTTCTTTTTATACGCCTCGTCCAAACGGCCAAAAAATATAAAATAGGATGGTATTGGCTGATTAGCTTTCATTTTCTCATCCTATTTTGAATACATCTCCAGGCTTAAACACTTTATCATTTTTATTGATTGAAAATTATTTTAGATCGTCATTAGCTTCCAAATCTTAGTATAGGTATTTATATTTATAATGTTTTGTTTGATCATGACTCGCTAGAAAGATAAATACCCAGCCCCATTGATTATTTAATCGGTCTACCTGTAGTGTATTATCTTCACTTAATGCCAGTTGAAACTGGTTGTTTTTAAATTTTCCAAATATAAATGGAATCGGTATAATGGTTCGCTTATGAATGGATACAAAGTAATTATTCTTCAACTTACCTTTCAAGATTAATTCTAATTTTTGTTCGCCATTCAGTAATAAAATTGCCTTTATTTTGCTTTTACTTATGGCCTGGAGTTCAATTCTTTCTCCTTGTTCGATAAATGCAGGCATTTGGTTTAAACTTAACTGATTCCATAAAGAAGATGACGAATCAGGAGAATTTAATTTATTATTATAGCTGCCGTTAAAGCGACTTAAATCAGTGATTTTTCTAATGTCATCTTGTTTTGTTTGCTTTAATGAAACACAACTATAAAGAAGAATTATACATGATACATATAGGCACCATTTCATAAGCGAGCGTTTATTTGCTTAAACTTAGCCATTAATGCCAAAAGTTTTAAAAATATTATCTGTTATGTGGTTAAGTTTGATATTTGAAATGCTGAATCAAGGTATATGCGCCTAAATTAATCGTTCAAGTTGCGGTAAAAATCATTGACAAAGGTCTTTTGTCCATCATTAAAAATATTGACACTATTGAAATTTATGATCAATCCCTGGGGGGCTTCTAATAATTTCATGTAGGTTAATACCTGGGCTTCAAAAATAGGTTCTATCGTTTTTGATGCTTTTATTTCAACTACCAGGCAGCCTTCAATTAACAAATCGGATCTTAGATAGGTAGCAATTTCTATCTCTTTATAGCATACTGGCATTGAAACTTCAGTGATAAAGTTTATATTTCTAAGCATCAGTTCGTGTTTCATGCACTCATGATATACGCTTTCTAAAAGACCTGGTCCAAGGGCTTTGTGAATTTCTATTGCTGCACCAATAACTTTATATGTTATTTCTCGTAAATATGTTTTAGTCATTTTTTGGAGGTTAGGAGTATATGAATTTCTTAGTTTATATTGTAACCGTATTTATTTTTGAACCATATAGGCATTTAGTTCATATAGGTTATCTTAAATATTTGGTTTATAGATTTTGCTATATAGTTTAAGTATGTTTATTTTGAATCATATAGGCATTTAGTTCATATAGGTTATCTTAAATATTTGGTTTATAGATTTTGCTATATAGTTTAAGTATGTTTATTTTGAATCATATAGGCATTTAGTTCATATAGGTTATCTTAAATATTTGG